>ULRK01026949.1_pt1 | contig 111399 bp, 112 predicted proteins | sample 1955341 | NCBI WGS metagenome assembly ULRK01 (sample SAMEA4835680, study PRJEB28245) | human gut metagenome | biome: gut microbiome; material: fecal sample | place: Denmark | collected 2008
AGGTTTACAAATAATTCTTCTATGTATTTTTGAGTGTGCTTTATTTAGTAAAGTATACAAAACTTTTCTGGTGATTATTACTGAGAGGAAATACCTGTTCCCATTCCGAACACAGAAGTCAAGCTCTCAAGTGCCGACAATACCTGCGAGTTACCTTGCTGGAAAGATAGGTTGTCGCCAGTTTTTTTATGCAATTTTTTGACATTATATATAGATTTGTGGTAAAATAGTTGTAATATGTGCAATTTTAAATTACATATATTACAACTATTTTTTATAAATTTCTATTAAGCAATTTATAGCTTTATGAAATATATATGTAAATATTAATGAAATATTATAAAAGGAGATTAATACTTTAAATGAATGCATATCAAATTTTAGGAATAATGTCACATATAGATAATGAAATGGATGAAAATTCTGCAAATGAAAAAATAATGAATAAAGTAAAAACAATTGTGCTATCAAGTATAGAACAAATAAATCATATTATAAATAGCAATGATATTAGTACTGAGGAAAAAGTAAAAAAGATAGGAGATGGCGTTTCTGCTACTGTTAGAGTTATAGTTTCATATATGAAAATTATAGATGCAGAGAAAAGAAAAGCATATAACTTAACAGATAAAACTAACATTGATGATGAACTTATTTCTGTTGATTCCGCTAATAGACAAAATGGAAAAAATGCATATCAAACTATTGGTGTTAGTTCATTAGAAACCTATGGACTAAACAGTAAAATTGCAGAAAATACATATTCAGCTTATGTGCTTGCAATGAAGCAAACAGATACAAAATCACTGGAAGAACTTATGGAAACATTATTAAGAATGAAAAAGTATGATTGGGCCTATTCTAAAATTAAATCGGTAAATGATAGAGAACAATATAATTTGAACTTAAATGAAGCCGAAAGAAAAAGTGAATATATCCAATTAGCACAATGTGCAAAAGAAAAAGCATCAGATATTGGAAAAGCTTCTAAATTAGATAGAAAACAGCCCTGGATTTTTAATTTTTATGATTATAACGAAAAAAATTATAGAAACATAAGTTTATCTCATGTTGGAACTATAGAATACGGATCATTTATTATTCCTGATGAAAATGAAGTAAAAGAATATAAGGTTATCAAACAAAAACAGGATGGTAAAGTTGTTGAGTACAGTGTGTTTTCGAATATAGATTATGCAAGATTACAAGATGATCCCGAATATAGTAAAATGATAGTGAATGAATTATTGTCAGACTGTAATATTGATATGGGAATGAAGTATTTGTCAGCCTATATAGGAATACTTAATTCAAACGGAAATGTTGATTTTAATGTTGATGATATTTCTATATGTCAAAAGTGGCAAGAACATTTGAAAAGAATAGAGGAAGAATCAAAAATAAGTTCACATGATGGAAAACAAATAAAAGATAATCAAAAAGAGAACAATCAGCAAAGTAAGAATGGCAATGAAGGAAGATAGAGTCAGTTGATTTTGAAAATGATGGTTTATAGATAAAACCTTAAAAAATCTAAATAGAAAATATAAGGAAGTATTATAAATGTCAAAAGTTCAATGGAAGAGTGGAACCTTTATATATCCAATTCCTGCTGTGATGGTTTCATGCGGAACAATGGAAGAGTCAAATATAATTACTGTTGCGTGGACAGGAATTTTAAATACAAATCCTGCAATGTGCTATATTTCTGTAAGACCAGAGAGATATTCGCATGATATAATTAAAGAAAATGGTGAATTTGCAATAAATTTAACTACTAGACAACTTGCTTATGCAACTGATTGGTGTGGTGTAAAAAGTGGCAGAGATGTTGATAAATTTAAAGAGATGAAGCTAACAAAGGAAAAGGCTAATATTATAAGTGTGCCACTAATCAAGGAAAGCCCTGTATCAGTAGAATGCAAGGTTAAGGAAATAGTTCCATTAGGCAGTCATGATATGTTTGTGGCTGAAATTGTTGCAATTGACGCAGATGAAAAATATATAGACGAAAAAGGTGCCTTTGATATAGGCAAATGTGATTTAATTGCTTATGCGAATGGAGGATATTACCCTTTAGAGAGTAAAATTGGAAAATTTGGATATTCAGTACAGAAAAAGAGTAAAACTGCTAAAAATTCAAAGATTAATGCAAAAAGAACGAAGAATAAAATTAAATAAATGACTAAGAAAAAAGAGCCCTACTCAATGAATAGGGCTCTTTTTGGCGAGAATGTTAAGTGTCAACACATAGAGGATAAGAGCCAAATACGTAAAATATCTGGCAAAAATAGTAACTTTTTAGCCTCTGTATGCAAAGAACAGTTTGTGAAATGCGTCAAGGCTGACACAACCAATCTCTTCCCTTCCAAAGTAATAACCCGGATAGAAATACTCAGCCATGAGAATCAGCTTTCTGCAATCAGCATGGTTGATAGGCAACAAAGTTCCTTGTGTGTCGAAAACCTTAAACAACTGCTTTTTCAGCTCTTTATCACAGAAAAAGCAATCATGAAAAGTTTGGAGATTCATGATGCCTGTTTCAGGATTTCCAAAATCGACTCCGGGACAAATCTCGGAAGCAATTTGAATTGCCTTGCGACACTCATCACGCCCACACACTTTAACATCGCCGTTGGGAGTAAAGACCTTACTCAGTTGATTCCGGATCTCTTCTACCAATGTCATAATAAATACCTCCTTTTTGGATGGTTATACAATTCTTGTATTTTATCATTCTATTATACAAAAGTCAATAAAAAAATTTATAAAAAAGAAGAAAAAATAGCTTGAAACAATTGACATATAAGTGAAATCATGGTAAAATAATTAAGCGTATGTAGGAAACATACGCTTATATGAATTATAATAAAGCTAAATAATGGCTGGAGGTGTATAAAATGGCTGCAAAGGGAGCAAGAGAACCAATAACATTGGAATGTACAGAATGTAAAAGAAGAACATACATGACAGAAAAAAATAAGAAAAACAATACAGAAAGATTAGAAGTTACAAAATATTGCAAATTCTGTCATAAACGTACTACACATAAGGAAACAAAATAAAAATCCTTAAGGGGGAAAAACAATGGCTAAAGAAGCAAAAAAGAAAGAAAAAAAGATGAAGGACAATACTAACAAAAAAGCCAGCAATAAAGACAAAAGACATTTTTTTAAAGATGTTAAAGCTGAACTTAAAAAAGTAATTTGGCCTACTCCAAAGCAATTGTTAAATAATACATTAGCAGTTATTGCTTCTGTTTTAATAGTTGGAGTAATAGTATTTCTATTAGATCTTTGCTTTGAAAAGATTAATACTTTTGGAGTTGAAAAATTAAAGACTATTGTTCAATCTTCACAAAATGAAGAAGCTGACCAAAACACTGTAGATAATTCAAATACAGAATCTAATGCAGAAAATACAAATAGTGAAGCAGAAGGTTCAAATGAGGAATCTGAAACAGTAAGTGAAGATACTTCAAGTGAAGAAAATACAGATAATTCAGATAATGCTGAATAATTTTATGAAGGAGGCTAGAACATGTCTCAAGAAAAAGTAGACTTAGAACCAAAGTGGTATGTAATTCATACATATTCTGGATATGAAAATAAAGTAAAAGCAGATCTTGAACAAAAGGTAAAAAATCAAGAAATGGAAGAATATTTCTTTGATATTGTTGTGCCTATGGAAGAACAAATAGAAATAAAAGATGGAAAAAGAAAAACCAACTTAAAAAAAGTCTTCCCTGGATATGTTTTGATTAAAATGATTGTTACAGAACAAACTTGGTACATTGTAAGAAATACTAGAGGTGTTACAGGTTTTGTTGGTTCTGGAACAGACCCAATTCCACTTACTGAGGATGAAATCAGAAAGATGGGATTTGAAATATCAGAAATAAATGTAGATTATGATGTAAATGATTCAATAGAAATAATCGATGGACCATTTAAAGACTATGTTGGCGTTGTACAAGAAATAAACAAGGAAAAACATAAAGTTAAAGTATTGATTTCAATGTTTGGAAGAGAAACTCCAGTCGACTTGGAATTATCTCAAGTACAAAAAGTCAAATAAAAAAGTTTAAAACAGAATTTAAATTATTTTAAATTCATTTTAATAAATTATTTTGTTAATATACATTCTAAAAGGAGGTGCAAAAAATGGCAGAGAAAGAAATCTCAACAATAATTAAGTTACAAATACCTGCAGGTAAAGCTACACCAGCTCCACCAGTAGGACCAGCTCTAGGTGGAAGTGGTGTTAACATCATGCAATTCGTTAAAGAATTCAATGATAGAACAGCAAAACAAGCTGGATTAATTATCCCAGTTGTTATAACAGTATACAAAGATAAAACTTATACTTTCATAACAAAGGAACCACCAATGGCAGTATTAATAAAGAAAGCTGCTAAAATTGAAAAGGCTTCAGGAAAGCCAAACAGAGAAAAAGTTGCAACTATAACAATGGCACAAGTAGAAGAGATTGCTAAACAAAAAATGCCAGACTTAAACGCAGCATCATTAGAGGCAGCTATGAGTATGGTAAAAGGAACAGCTCGTTCTATGGGTGTAGTAGTAGCAGACTAGTTTTATAGAAATATAAAATAAAAATTGGGAGAATATTTAAAATATTCGAAATTACCAAAAGGAGGAAAGAAAATGGCACAAGGAAAAAGATACGCAGAAAGTGCAAAATTAGTAGATAGAACAAAACTTTATTCTGCAAAAGAAGCACTAGAACTTATTGAAAAAATGCCAAAGGCTAAATTTGACGAAACAGTTGAATTACATGTTAAATTAGGTGTTGACTCAAAACATGCTGACCAACAAGTTAGAGGTACAACAGTACTTCCAAATGGAACAGGTAAAACACAAAGAGTTTTAGTATTTGCTAAAGGACCAAAAGCTGATGAAGCTTTAAAAGCTGGAGCAGACTTTGTAGGAGCAGAAGAATTAATACCAAAAATAGAAAAAGAAAATTGGTTTGATTATGATGTAATCGTTGCAACTCCAGATATGATGGGTGTTGTAGGAAGATTAGGAAAGGTATTAGGACCAAAAGGATTAATGCCAAACCCTAAATCAGGAACTGTAACAATGGATGTTACAAAAGCAATCAAAGAAATCAAATCAGGAAAAGTTGAATATAGACTTGATAAGAGTAATATAATTCACTTAGGATTTGGTAAAGTATCTTTTGGAGCAGAAAAATTAGCTGAAAACTATGACGTTATTATAAACGCTATAATCAAAGCTAAACCAGCTGCTGCAAAAGGACAATATATAAAGAGTGTAGCAATATCTACAACAATGGGTCCAAGTATGTATATTGACCAAAAATAATTTATGAAATATAGCCAAAGACAGTAGGCATAAAGTAAGACCTACCGAGGCATAAGAGCGGAAATAAATCCAATTCTTATAGCCTCGAGATGCTATACGGATTGGATTTTACTTTTAGGAGGTGAATTATAAAATGGCAAATGAGAAAACAATAGCAAAAAAACAAGCACAAGTTGACGAATTAGCAAAAGTATTAAAAGATGCTAAAGTTGTATTATTAACAGATTACAGAGGAATTACAGTTACAGACGTAACAAAATTAAGAGCTGATTTAAGAAATGCAAATGCAGAATATAAAGTTATAAAAAATAACATTATAAAAAGAGCATTAGATGCAAATGGAGAATCAGCATTAGACGAAGCTTTAGAAGGACCAGTAGCATTAGTAATTGGAAACGAAGATTACTTAGAACCATCTAAAGTAATATATAACTTTACAAAGGATCATGACTTCTACAAAATAAAGGGTGGAGTTATAGAAGGTAAAGTTATGACTGCAGAAGAAATAATAACACTAGCAAAATTACCATCAAGACAAGAATTACTTGCAAAACTTGCTGGAGCATTGCTTGGAAATATTACAAAACTTGCAGTTGCATTGGATCAGGTTAAAGACCAAAAAGCTAACGCTTAAAATTAATTATAAACGACGTCTAACTGCGTTAACCTGCATCAAAAAATCCTCAACGTACACATAGTACGTTTCCGGTATTTTTGACTTGGTTGCCTTGTTATACTTGTTTCTAATTAATTTTAGAAAGAAATTTGATAAAAATCTTTATCAAAAATTAAATTCACATTGCCGTGAAAATAAGAACGAAAAGTTCAGAAAATAAAAAATATATAAGGAGGAAATTTAAAATGGCAAAAATAGATGAATTATTAGAGAGCATTGATGCTTTATCAGTAGCAGAACTTGCTGAATTAGTTAAAGGAATAGAAGAAAAATATGGAGTATCTGCAGCAGCAGTTGCAGCACCAGCAGCTGGAGCAGCAGCAGCAGCTGAAGAAAAATCTTCATTCAACGTAGTATTAAAGGAAGCTGGAGCAAACAAAATCCAAGTTATCAAAGTTGTTAGAGATGCAACAGGATTAGGATTAAAAGAAGCTAAAGATTTAGTTGACGGAGCTCCAAAAACAATAAAAGAGAACGTTTCTAAAGATGATGCAGAAGCATTAAAAGCTAAATTTGCTGAAGTTGGAGCAACTGTAGAATTACAATAATTGTTTCAATAAATATAATGAAAAAACTAGGTGATATTTTAACACCTAGTTTTTTCGTATTATAAATATAAATAAAAAGTCGTGTATAAACTAATTATTTGGGCTAAATTGATATAATGAAATATTTTATGAGTGACATGTAACTTGTAAAAAATAGTTATTGTTATATTGGACTATATGAATTAGTATAATATATAACAATTTCTATATCTTGACTTTTAAATTGTGGTAATATAAAATATGAATCATACAAAGGAAATAGAGGAGGACAAATGAAAAATAAAATTTTAGTATATATTATCATAATTTTTGCAATTTTATGTGGGTTAACACATAATGTGTATTCGCAAAGTGATGTAACTTATTTTTACGGAGAGATTTTAAATTTACAAAATTATAATGGAACAGAAGTATTGTTAAACGAAGTAAATATTGATGTAGGGAATTCTAGTGTAGAAAATACCATCATTATAAAGAACACCACAAATGAAAGTATAAATACTTTGGCAGCAATTAAACTAGAAGACGAAGATTTAGGAATATCAGTTAGTAATGTAAGTGTGAATGTTAATGACACTTATATAAATAACTTTAGAAAATATAATGGAAACTATATTTTTAATATAACTATTCCCGCAGGAGAAGCTAAGAAGGTTGTTGCTAAATATCAAACTAACAATAATTTAAATGAGGCAAAAGTAATAAAATATAGCTTACAAAAATCTAAGTGGAAAAAAATTAATGCATTTAAAATAAATATAAAATTGCCAAGTGAAGATGTTCCACTTGTAAAAAATATTTACCCTCAATGCTATGAATTTGAAAATGATACTATTATTGCGGAATATTATAATTTTAATGTTAACGCTTTAACTCAAGATGTAATTATAGAAAAAGAAACATATAAAGATTTGCTATATGGAAGAGAAAATAGTTTTTCTGATAATGAAATTGCTATAATAAAGAATGCAAAAGATTGGATAAATAATGGAATTTATTTAGATTATAATAAATATACTACTGAAAATTCAAATTACTTAAAGGATAAAAATATCAAAATAGTTAGGACAGAAGATATATTTAAAGATTTATTAAAAATTAATGAAAATATATCGGGAACTTCAAACGTTGTTAGCTCGATTATGGAATATACATTAAATAGACAGTTATTAATAAATGGAGAAAGTGACTTACAGACATCTATTTTTTATACTTTTTATAATGAGGAAGATTGGAATTATGTTCTAACGAAGGATTATATTATAGAGAATAGTTCTAATGAAATTTATACCCTCAAAGATAAAAAGATATGTATAGATTATGTGGAATCTGAAGAAAATAAAACATTATATATTAAGAAAAATGTTTCAGGCGAATTGGAAGAAAATATGCAGACGGATACTATAGAAACAAGTGAATGGAACATATTAAGAACAAAAGATAAATCAAATTGGTCAGAAAGACCTGAGACTGGGGAAAAAATTATTTATGTTGGTATTGGGATAACTGGAGAAAAATTAGATGCAACAGAAGAGGAAAAAATTGAATATATAAATATGATAAACCCAGATTTATATATCAGAAAAGTAATTTTTGATGACAATGCTAAAACAACATATACATATATTACGACTGACGATAAAGGAAAACAAGTTCAGCAAACTGTAGAAGGTTATATTCCTATTATGATAGGCTATTATAATGAAAAACAAAAGAATGTGGCTAAACAGTATGTAACATTAAAAGATGAATATACAGATGAAAATTATTATAGTGATCAATTTTATAATGTTACAACTAAACTATTTTCAAATGATATTATTAACGAAAAATGTCTTGTACCAACTATAGCTCAATGTGTTGGCTTTAGGATTCAAGAAGATGGTAAATATGTAATAGAGTTTTTTAAGTTTGGAAAATCTAATGGTTTGGGATCTATAAAGGAAGCAATTGCTGATAATACAGCACAAAACTTAATAAAAATAAACGAACTAAAAAATGAAAAAATAAAATCAGATGCTGAAAATGAAATAAACTATGCGATTATAAAAAATGATTCTGGAGAAGATATTAATGGTAATTTACAAGATGAAAAGAAATCATTTAGTATAACTACTAAAGATGTTATTGTGTTGGCAATAATTGGAATAATGATTGTAATTTGTTTAATTATATTAGAAATCAACATTATGAAGAGAAAAAATAACTAGGGGGATATATTTATGAATGAAAGAAAATCTATTGCTGGAATAATAATTCCAATTATACTTATAATAATTTTTATTATGTGTGCGATAGTGTATTGCATATTCTTTATGAATAAACAAACTACCAATCCTATAAATAATGAAATATCAAATATAAATAATTCAAGTACAAAAAATAATAATAATGTGATAAATACTGTTAGTGAATTTACTATGACTGAAAGTGAGTTTCCTAAAGTAGATGGCGCAACAGCTATGCTTCCAATGATAGGAGAGATTACAAAGTCTGTTTTAAACTATTCGGACGAGGAAGCTCAAAAATATTTAGATGAAAATACACATGGAAAGACCGCAAAAGTATATGCTAGCTTAATAAACAAAGAAAAAGATTTAATATTTGTTTCAGAACCATCTGATGATATTTTAAAATCTGCGGAAGATAATAATGTTGAATTTGAGATGGTTGGAATAGGTCTTGATGGATTCGTATTTTTGGTAAATAAAGAGAATAAAGTAGATTCGTTGACACTAGAACAAATACAAAAAATATATACAGGAGAGATTACAAATTGGAGTAGTCTTGGTGGAGAAGATGCAGAAATTATTGCTTACCAAAGAGAAGCTAATTCTGGAAGTCAAAATCTTATGGAAAAAATGGTAATGCAAGGATTAAAAATGAAGAAGCCTGAAAATACTAATTTGATGATAGGTTCTATGTCAGGATTGATAGATGGAATAGCATCATATTCAAATAGTAAAAATTCAATTGGATATTCAATTTATTTATATGCTAAAGAACAATACGTAAAAGATAATGTTAAATTTTTAGCTATTAATGGAGTAAAACCAACAGATGAAACAATAGCTAATAGGAGTTATCCATTAACAAAAGTTGTGTATGCGGTATATAGAAAAGACGAAGCGCAAAACAGCAATGTAATAAAATTAGTAAATTGGTTAAAAACAGAAGAAGGAAAAAGGGCTGTAAGTGCTGGCGGATATGTACCACTAGCAAAATAGAAAATATGCACTTTGGTAACAGAAAAAATATATATTGATTATAAAAAGAAAAAATCGTCTTATTGGGCGATTTTTTCTTTTGACATTTTTTCAAATTCTGTGGTTAATTTTTCTACAGTTTTATTATTTACGAATTGTTCTGCTTGCTTTACAGTAAATTCAAATAATTTGGCATCACTGCTTCCATGTGCTTTTACAACTGGTTTTTTTACTCCTAAGAACAATGCACCACCGTATTCTTTATAATCCATCATTTTCTTAAATCTATTAAGTGAAGGAAGTGCTGGAACAGATCCTAACATGGATAAGAAGTTTTTCTTTAGGCTCTCGCTTAAAGATCTTTTTATGAATTTTCCCATTCCTTCAACAGTTTTTAAGAAAATATTTCCAGTAAATCCATCGGCTATAATTGCATCGATTTTTCCAGAGAATGCATCTCTTCCTTCAACATTTCCAACAAAATTAATTCCTAATTCTGGTGATTTTTCTTTTAGTAAATTGTAGCTTTCACGTACTAATTCATTTCCTTTAGTCTCTTCTGTACCAATGTTTAAAAGGCCAATTGCAGGATTTTCAACTCCTAAGGCATCGCGTATGTAAATAGTAGACATTTGTGCAAATTGTAATAAATTAATAGGCTTACAATTTGTATTAGAACCGCAATCCATTAAAACCAATCTCTTATGATATGATGGAAGAATTCCGGCAAGTGCAGGTCTATCAACACCTTTAATTCTGCCAACTAATAAAGTAGCTCCTGTAAGAAGTGCACCAGAGTTGCCAGCTGAAATAAATACGTCACCTTTTCCTTCTTTTAAAAGATTGAAACCAACAACCATAGAAGAATCTTTCTTGTGTTTAATTGCAAGTGTAGGGGTATCTTCCATTTCTATTGTTTCTGTAGCATTATAAATTTTTAGTCTTGGAGAAATCTCCTCGGCTGTTTTGTTATAAAATTCTTTTAATTTTGCTTTAATTACTTCTTCTTTTCCAATAAGCCATAGTTCAGCATTAATTTGATTTATTGCTGCGACGGCTCCTTTAATATTAGCGTCGGGTGCATTATCTCCACCCATTGCATCTAAAAGTATAATCATAGTTATTCTCCTTTTGCATAGCATAGAATAAACACAGTAATTCTATATAAACATTTGACTTTCTATAAAAATATGTGTATAATATAAATATAGAAAACGGAAACCACAAACGTGGTTTGCCGAGAGATTAAACACATCTAACTCGCCAAAGTTAACAGATGTGTTTGTTTATTTTATTCCTTATTTGTCCACATTATAAATATAACTGTCAATAAGGCTATGTTTATAGTTAAAGAAATCATAAATCCTATAATTAGGAATAATAAAAAATCTACCATAAACACCACCTCACTTTCCCAGAGATTCACTCTGTTATGTATGGTGGCAAATCACATCTGCTTATTTTCATTTCCTATAACACCTACTATACACTATTTTGGTAATTAATTCAAGTAAACATTAAAAATTATTTTTATTTTTAGTCTAAAGATATAAAAAACGATAAAATATTGATATTTCAACATTTTATCGTTTCTTTTATGGAGGCTATAGTCAGTCAGAGTAGACTCATAATTAGCTCCAATACTGTATTTCAAAATTCAAATTGCTCATTTTAACACAATAGAATTTAATTATTTTCATATTTCATTTACATAGCAATAAATCTACAAATTAATATCTATATGATATTGTTTATTTAACGATTCAATCCTATACTTTCCTAATTTACTTGACGAATTTAATCTTTTATTTACAACATCTATAAATTCTTTTTTTACTTCAAATAACCTCATCTTATTCCATATACTATGTGCATATCTCCATTCTGCCTCACATAATTCATTATTCAAATCAGGAATAAAAAACTCTTCATTATATAGTTTATTTCTAATTATACTTTCTTCTTTGTCATTCATCAGATTATTTAATAAAATATCATATTTATCAAAATCATATTTTCCATTATCAAATTCTGTTTTTACTTCTTCAAACAGTTTATTATAATATCCAATAGAAATCTTATTTTCTAATATTTTTAGATATTCTTTCATTTTATTGCTTTCTGTTCCACATTCCCAATGCAAATGATATCTTTCCTGCATCCCTTTGGTTGTATCTAACTGTGCTATATATAAATCCATTGTATTTAAAATATCTTCATCTTTGAGGTAATGTTGTAAATCAACTATTTCAGCATATCCATACAAATAACTTAATTTTTTAAACCAATCATAAATATTTAAACTATCATCAACTTTATTCATATATTTATCATTAAAACTATCAACTCTTTGCCTCAATTGTTCTTCTGATAAATAGAAAGGGTCTATTTTTTCTATATCTTCTATTTGAGGATTATTTATTTCATCATATATAGATTCAATTATTTTTGCATTTTCTTCTATATTGATATCATCATATATTTTTGTTAAATAGTTTACTATTCTATGCTTATAATATGGACTAGCATTATTGAAGTATTTTTTCATAATATACTGTACTGATTTATCTTCGAATGCACTTAGTATACTATTGTTCTCTTTTTCCTCAACTTTCATATAATCTTTATTAATGTTCTCTACAACAGTATATATTTCCATTTGAACAAGTTCCTCTTTTTGATTTTTGTTCAACTTATCAAAATCTATATATTGCAAATTTTGATTAATAAAATCAACACACCTTTTTAAAGTTCTTAGATTTTTAACATTGCTTTTCTTAAAATACTGCTCTACAATATCAAAAAGTTTATTATTATTTAAGTATTTTTTTATTATAGAACTTTCCGCTTTTTCAGAATATTCGTCTATATTATATATTTTTTCAATAACTTTTTCTTTAAAGTTATTAAATTTGCTTTTATCTTCTGGTAACATTTTTTCACTATTAGCTATTAAAATAACATCAACTTTCTCTATACTTGATAAACTTTCAAAAAGCCCCATCAATTCATTTATATCAATATTATTGCTTTTTCTTTCTATATCATCTATAATTATTAAAATCTTTTTATTTTCTTTTTTCATATAATTATTTGTATTTTTTATTTCAGGAAATGGAATTGAAATTGATAACACACCAAGTTCTTTTCCTCCAAGTAAAAAATCATATCCTTTTTTTGCTAATCCTTTTACTTTATGCAATTCTTTATAAATATATAAATTTATTTCTGAAATTGAATTAACTCCAAATACTGAAACATATATTACGTTGTCATATTTATTTTTATTTTTATTTTTATTTTCTTTATATTTATTTTTTATTAAATATGTTTTTCCAATTCCCCAATCTCCATCTACTAAAACTGTTTTATATACACTTGAAAATTCATTATCTAATCTTTTATCTAGTTCATCTATTTTCATTTTATTCCTACTTTCTGTTTTATTTATTACATAATATAGCACATTTTTCTGTTTTTTTCTAGTTCCATAATTGCAAAACTGCGTTTCAAAAATGTCAAAATCCCTAAAACAAACAAATTATACTTCTAACGCTTTTATATCGTTTAAAAACGATTCTTGTGAGTTTTCCCCAAAATAAAAAAATGAGAATTTGACACAAGACTTATAATTTATATTATAGAACTTGTATTATTTTCTCATTTTTTCAACAATTTATATTAGATTCTTCTTACATATATAAATCTATATCTTTATTTAATTCTTTTAATTCTATATCACTTACAGAACGCTCTAATTCTTCAATTTTTTCAATAAGTGATTCGTGTTCTTTTACAATTCCTTTCATCATAAATATTATTTCAACAAGTAATTCTTTTTCATTAAGTGCCAGTAATCTTTGTTTTTCCTGCTCTATTTTTTCTTTTTCTAATCTTTCTTCTTCTTCTCTTCTCTTTTGTGCTTCAACTTTCATATTATCTATTTTCTTTTTTATATTATCAAACATATATATCCCTCCATATTAACTTATTTTTAATCTAACTATTTTTATTATATACATCACTAATAGTCTTCTGTATTAAATCCCCTAAAGTTTCAGGAATCTTTGAATCATAGTTTTCAGAATAATTTATCCAATATGTTCCTGTAATTTTCCCGTAATCATTAAAGTCAATTTCAAAATCCCACTCTGATATTCCACTTTGAGAAACTACCGTTACATTTATTGCTCCATTATCTATATCAATTCCGATTTATTCGTTTTATTCGTTTTGCACAATTACCTACAATAGTTTCAAATATATCTTCAGTCATTATCTCATCATATTCGCAAATCATACTTTTTCTTTTTTCATTCTCGGCTCTTTGTTCCTCTAATTCACGTTCCCATTCTTCATATTCTTTCTCTGCCTCTTTTTCAGCTTCTTTTGTTTCAATTTTATTTTTTATAGCCAAAGCAGAAATACCAGCTACTGCTCCAGTAATCAATAATCCTTTACCTAACTTTTTAAAAAATCCCATTTTATTTCTCCAATATCTTCTTATCTACAAAAAATAAAATAAAACAATACTACAATATGCATTATAAACATTAAAGGAAGTCCAACTGTAAAATAATCTTTGCTTGTTTTATGATTGAATAATTTCATTGCAAGTAAACCTCCTAATTCGCCACCTACAAAAGCTAATCCCAATAGTGTAACAATCCTTATTCTATTTTTTCTTTTATTGCTAATAATTTATCTACACCATAAGTAAAAAATGTTATTATATTTATAACTAGTAAATATTTAAGCAGTATACTATTTTCATCAAAAAAATTTTTTAGTTTATTAAATTGAATTGAAAATGCACCATTTACTATCATAAAGTATAAAACAATTTGTATTGGAATTATGCAATACAAAAAAACCGTTGACATCATTATTGATTCTTTTTCTTTATTAAGTTTTCTTTGAAATATTAACAATGGTACTAGAATTCCAATTGAACCTCCTAATAAACTTACAATTGTTATTAATGAATCTATTTCTGAATCAGCTGTATATCTATATAATAATAAATTTATTAAATATAAAACTAATCCAATAATATTAATGATGAATAGATAATTTTGAAAAATCGATAAATCCATATTTTTACACCTGCCCTAATAATATCATACCATAAAAGCTTAAATTATACAATCTAATGAAATTCCTCTGATAAAATTTTAGTTTTATCACGTTAAAAGTCGTTGACATTATTAGCTTTGTGAAGAAAGATTTTTTACAAAATGACGTGGACAACTGTCCTACACCATGCAAAAAATAATGACGGTATTCTGTTAAAAAGGCGTATTTTTAGTATTTTCATCAAAATACAATTTCAGTATTTATAAAATAAATGAAATATATTTATAAATTTAATTCAAAATTAGTAAAATAGCATTATAATAAATGTTAATAGTGTTTATTTATTCTTATATATAGTTCCAAAACTGTTTTTAAATTTGACAAATAATAGGATATTATATATAAAAATATAAGTAATAAATAAAACGTATTTTAAGAAAGAAGTGTAAAAATGATTATACGGAACATTTATAGAAGAATGTAAACATAGATTTTTAGCAAAGGTAAAGATTAATGGGAAGCTTGAAGAATGTTATATGCCAACCTCCTCTAAATTAGGTAAAATATTAAATTTAAAGAATCAAAAAGTATATTTAGTAGAAAATGCAGGAAAGAATTTAAGGACAAAATACAAAGTACATTCTGTGTTAATAGAAAATAATTTAATTTTATTAGATTTAAATGCTATTAATGATTTATTTTTTTCCGAAATATTATTAAATAATAATTATTATTTACCAGAAAGAACTATTAACGACTTAAAAATTGATTTTGTAAATGAAGAAATTAAGGAAGTAATTGAAATTAAAGGTCTTATATCTGAAGAAGAAAATATACTATTTCCACATTCTAACGCAAATAGAATAATAAAACAACTAAAAGCATTTTTAAAATTTGATTATAAGATTAGATTTATATTTGTTTTAATGAATCCAAAAATAAACACTATTAAATTAGATAAAGAAAATTCAGAATTTATAAAAAGTTTTAAAACTGCACTTAAGAAAAAAGTGAAACTCGAAATATATCGAGTATATTGGAAAGATACGAAAGAACATTTAGAAGAAGTCAAATATAACTTAAAAAACAATATTATTAAGATTGAAAATCCAATATAGAAAAATTGGATTTTTTGAAACTTATCACCTATAGGTGTATTTTATAAATTTTAAAAAATAATATAATTTTTATAGGGGGACGAAAAATGGAAAATTATTTATTTGATTTTAACACTTTTGTTAGTGAATTAGTTAATTATCATATAAGAATGAATAAGAATATAAGTGTTGCACTACTTTCTGAAAAAATTGGATTATCTAATTCTTTTGTGCAAAAAGCACTTTATACACCAAAAGAAAAACACTTTAATTTGAAACATATTTTTTTGATTTCTAATGTTCTCAATCTTTCAATAGAAAATTTTCTGCCGAGTAAAGAAAATTACAAATTATTGACGAATAAAGACTTAAATGATGATGAATGGGAAAAATTTTTAAATAATTTAAAAAAGGAGAATAATGAATGATGAACGAGAATTATGAAGAATTAAAAGAACTATTTAATAAGATAAAAAATATGGGTTGGGTGGAAGCTCATAGAACCGGAAATACTGGAATAGGAAAAACTTTTGAAGATTTATTAGATAAAAAAGAAGATAATCTTTCTTTACCAGATTTTAAAGATATAGAAATAAAATCTCAAAGAAATGCTACGAATTCAATGATTACTTTATTTACAAAGAGTCCAGATTATCCCGTTTCTGTTAATACATTTTTAAGAGAAAATTTTGGCAGTATTTCTAGTGAATATGATAATATGAAGATTTTACATACTACCATAAATGCAAATAATTTTAACACACATATAAGTGGTAATAATTTTAAAATATTAGTAGATAGAAAATTGCAAAGACTAGTTTTACAAGTTCAAGATAATAATACAAAACAAATAATATATGAGAATGCTTATTGGTCATTTGAGAATATCCAAAAGTGTTTAGAACATAAATTAAAATATGTTGCTATTGTTGGAGCAGATGAAAAATTTGAAAATTCAAAGAATTATTTTAAATTTACAGATATTATGCTTATAACAGGAATTACATTAGATAAGTTTTTAGAGGCTTTAGAAAACGGAGATGTGTTAGTAGATATAAGAATTCGGTGTTTATAATACAGGAAAAAATAAGGGAAAAACACACGACCACGGAACAGGTTTCAGAATTAAATTAGATAAATTATTAAAATATGCAATTGTTGTACAATAATTATTGAAAACAAATAATATTTATTGTATAATATTCACCATAGGGTGAGTAATTATGAATAAAGATATACAAATAAATAGAGTTTGGGCTATGCCTAATAAGAATACATTTGATATTAAACCAATTAAAGAAATGCTACAAGAAGAAATGTTTGAGGGGCTTTGGATAGACCCTTTTGCTAATAAAAATAAATTAGCTAAAATTACTAATGATTTAAATCCAGAATTTGATACTAATTATCATATGGACGCATTAGATTTTTTAAAAATGTTCGAAGATAATTCAGTAGACGGAATCTTATATGACCCTCCATTTTCTCCACGTCAAGTAAGTGAATGTTATAAAGATGTTGGATATAATGTTGCGTGGACAACAACTAGTGCTTCCTTTTGGGCAAACCATAAAAAAGAAATTTCTAGAATCTTGAAAAAAGGTGGAAAGGTTATAACATTTGGTTGGAATAGTGGTGGAATTGGAATGAAATATGGATTTGAAATTTCACGAATATTAATGGTAGCACACGGTGGTTGGCATAATGATACAATATGTACAATTGAAAATAAAATAAAATAAAAAGGAAATATTATGATTCGAATTGAAGAAAAAAATAATTATAGTGAAAATGATAAAAAATTAATGAAAAGATTAGAGGAATTGCCTCAAGATTTTTGGGATTTTAAAAATTGTGATACTAGTGGATTGGTTCACGGAATACATTCATATCCAGCTATGATGATTTATCCCATAAGTAGAAATCTATTAAAGATTTTAACAGAAATAAAAAATTTTAATACTATTTTAGACCCTTTTTCAGGTTCGGGAACAGTTCTAGTAGAAGCAATGCTTCAGGGAATCAATACAATATACGGAAATGACTTAAATCCATTAGCAAGACTAATCACAAAAGTAAAAACTACAATTGTAAGCAAAGAGGAATTATTAGATTATCAAACAAAAATAATATCAAATCTTGAAGAAGAGTATAAAAAGTCAGTAAAGTTAATTAATAATATTGATGAGTATATTATTAATGAAAAAGAGATAGATATTACAGAAAAAAAGGGTTGGGGAGATAATGCTCCAAAGTATATAAAAGAATTTTTAGATAAATATAATTATAGTATTGAAGTTCCTAACTTTAATAATTTGGGTTTTTGGTTTAGACCAAAAGTAATAATAGAATTACAGATAATAAAAAATGAAATATTAAAAATAGAAAATAAAGACATTAGAGATATATTTTTAATTGCTTTTAGTGAAACTATTAGATTAGTTTCTAATAAAAGAAATGGTGAATTTAAAATGTATAGAATGCCACCTGAAAAAATACATACTTTCAATCCTGATGTAAAAAATACTTTTATTAAAATACTTTCAAAAAATATTGAAAAGGAAATTGAATTTTCTAAAGAAATAAAAAACACAAAGACTAATATAACAATAACCAAAAATGACGCAAAGACATTAGAAGATATACCTAATAATTCTATTGAATTAGTTATAACTTCTCCACCATACGGAGATAGTAAAACCACAGTAGCCTATGGAGAATTTAGCAGATTATCTTTACAATGGTTGGAGTTGTTCGGAACAACTGAAGATTCAATAAAGGGAATTGATAAAAGTTTAATGGGAGGAAAAAAATTAAAAAATTCTCCTGATTTTATAATTCATAGTGAAACTTTTAATAAAAGTTTTGAGAAAATACTTAAAATAGACGAAAAAAGAGCTTACGATGTATATAGTTTCTATTACGATTTAGAAAAAATAATTGAAACCTTATCAAAAAAAATGACAAAAAATAGTTATCAGTTTTGGGTAGTTGGAAATAGAACAGTTAAACAAGAAAATTTAAAAACAGACATAATAATAAGAGAAATATCAAAGCACTATAATATACAATATTTATGTACTATAGATAGAAATATCTTAAATAAAGTTATGCCGTCTAAAAATTCTCCAACAAATATAACTGGTGAAACTGTTACTACAATGGTTAATGAACACATTGTTGTATTAAAAAAAGAGTAGTTTTAACTACTCTTTAAATTTTATAATTTAGTAGATTTATTAAGTTTTTTAACAATCTATAGTTATGTTCTGATTTCCTAAATCGATATTAATACATTGATTAAAACTAATATCTATAATTTCATCTGTTCTTATTATAATTTCTTCTTTTTTACAATCTGTCAAAATAATTCTATAATCATTTATTAAAATTTTACAATTATGTATTACTAACATAGTTTCAATATTTCCAGTAAGAATAATAGTAACATCTTTTTCTAAATATTCATCAAATAATTTATTTTCTAAAATTTCTCTATCTTTCAATTTTTCCCTCCTAAACTTCAAGTATATATTTTGAATTCAATCCAATCATTTCTATACATAAATTATCAACTTTTGCTTTCTTAATAAAATCTAATAATATTATACAATCCATATTATCGTTCTGAATTATAAGTTTACGTCTATTAATTAGAATTCTTGCGTTTTCAATAATGAATCTTGTAGACAAAGTGCTTTGAACTTCTATATGTACATTTTGTTTCTTAAATTGTTTTAAAATAATACGTTTCATTCTTAAATAATTAATATCTAGCATTGTTTTTTACCTCCATTTCCAATATTTTATTAAATCTGTAAAAGGTAGTTTTACTTGCTCCAGAATCTCTAATTGCTTCTGTTGTGGTCTTATAATAATTTCCATTTTTCCACTTTTTCCAAACTTCTCTAAATTCATTTGTTAGTTCAATTTTTGGTCTTCCAATTTTATTTTTCATAATTTTTAATCCTCCATTTTTCTAATTTTTTCAAATTCTTTTACTAATGTATAAAAAGTATTTTTTTTCAAGCAACAATGCTCCATTGTGGTTTTAGCTGTTTGTTGTTCCAGCTTCCATTTTGTATATTCTTCTTCAAAGTTGTTTGGTATGTTTATTCTTTTCTTTCCACCTTTATATTTTCCATCTTTTCTTGCAATTTCAATGCCTTGACGTTGTCTTTCTTTAATACTAGTTCTTTCCTGCTCTGATACAAAACTTAACACTTGGAATATCAAATCCGAAATAAATGTACCTAAAAGGTCTTTATGTAGGGTGGTATTAAGTAAGGGCATATCTAAAACGATAATATCTGTATTATAAATTTGTGTTAGTTCTTTCTTTGTACTTGTTGATAATTACGTCCGCAATCTATCAATAGATTTTATAACTAGAACATTGTTCTTGGTCCTTTTTAAAATTTGCTTAAGTAGTTGATATTCGTCTCTTTCAAAGTCCTTCCCACTCTTTTTATCAATAAATATATTATTTTTATCTACACCATAATCAAGTAATGCCTCCAGTTGCCTTTGGGGATTTTGGCCTTTTGCAGACACACGACCATATCCGAATAAATTCCTTGATTCTTCCATTTCAAACCTCTTTTCTGTTCATTTTATGGTATAACTCTGTGCGAACATATCCGTTTTTTAGATATTCAACTCTGTTTGAACACTTTTTGTTTATTTTTCTATGTTCGCATAGGGTATACTCATTTTGAACACTTTATTCACTACAAATAATACAAATTAAAATAATTTCGATAATAATCTTTTGTATGAATAATATCCTTTAGATTTTCTTCATATTATAATTATAGGGAGGAGGTCAAGCCTCCATAATCCCTAAAAATCTTCACCTGCTACAAATATTGGTGTTATAGTAGCTTCTGTCATTGCATTTATTGTCATTAATTCTTCATCATTTAAAGTTTTAGTATAATTTATTAAATCTTTTATAGATTTTCTTGTATATTGTATATTATCAAGTAATCGACTTTTTCCTAATCCGTTTGAAGTTGCAAAATAATCACCCTCCTGATAATGATATTTTGAAATATGTAATTGAATTTTGTTTTGATAAGTGTAATATAATCTAAATTCCAAATAATGTTCACTATCTAAATCAATCTTTTTTATTAGTGTTTTTTCATTATGATATAAAAAATATTGTATATCTAATCCCCAACCATTTGAACATTTTTCGTTTATCTTCTGTATTTGTTCACGTGTTATTCGTGCCATAATAAAAACCACCTTTCAATATAAATTTTGGAATGTGGCTTGAAATTTTTTCAATTATATTCTATAATTAAACAAGACACATTCATTTTGATTGTGTTATATGGCTCATCTAATCCGTTCAAGTTTACCAGACGTTTACGGTTTAGGTGAGTTTTTAATTTTTTTCGTGATTATAATCATATTTTCTTTGTATTCAATATTTAGTTCATCTTTTTCATCTATATGGGATATATTATTTACACCATTTTTACTTAATGCTATTTTATATCCTACAATATTACCTTTATTCTTTTTAGACTGATAATCACGATTGGCTATCAACCTAGACATATAAACCTCCTTTCAAAACTTATTTATAACACAATTTTACTGGTTACCAGTTTTTGCAATAGCTTTTTGAAAATTTTTTAATATTTTTTCATAAAAAAATAGGGGACTATCCCTCCCATTTTACCAAGTGGCTAAAAAGCCTATTATAATATACGTATTGGGCAGATTTCCTCCTAGATATATACAAATTTAAATTTTTCGTTCTTAACAGCTAATTCGTCTTCTGTAGAATTGAGCCATTGCGTAGCAATGAAGCGAAAATTCAGTAAAGGGTTTAAAACAAATTTGTTATTATTCAATCAAGAGCTTTGCGATTGATTGAATAATTGATTTTGTTTTAAACCCTCTCTTTGCCCATAAAACCAAAACCTATTTTTTAAATCTACATATTACCTTATATATATTAAGAAGATATGTAGACATAGATTAAATATGAAAGTTAGGGAAGATAATATACTTTCCCTTTTCTTGATTTTCAATATTATTTTTTTCTAAAAATGCCTTTATAATCCCTTTTTTATTCCTCAAAATATTATTCCCAAAAGACTTATTAGAGATTTCTAATGTAGTATAGAAAAGATATTTTGCAAATTTTCCTTGTTCTGCCATTTCTTTATACTTTTGTTTATCCTCAAAAATTCTTTCAAAAGAAGAGGGTATTTCATTTCTTAAAATGCTTTGACATAGTTCTTTGAATTGATTTATCTTTCTAGGTTTTTTAGGTTTATGTATTTTTTCAATCTCAATAAATCTATTCTCAATCTCTGTATCGTGTATAATATTTGCTCCAACTTCTTCAAACATTTCTAAAACTAACTTTGTAACTGCCTCATTATGAGATAGAAAAATTACATTACTTTCATATTCCATATTACGATTTATTCTTTTTATAAGTTGATAGAACTCAATAGCAACTTTATGTGCTTTAAAGTTTTCAAGTTCTTCATCTTGAAATACCCAATTTACAGAACTCCAATTTTTTATTTCTGCGTTTCTATTATAATATAAGTATTCAAGAATATAACTACTTTCCCCCTCATAAAGATAACACGCATTTATAAAGTTTTTTATATTTTTAAAAGTGTTACTACCTCTTTGACCTCTATGTGTTACAGTTCCTTTAAAAACATTCTTTTTTCTTCTTTTACTACTTGTTTTAGAAATTGATTCCTCATCATCATATAAATCAGCCAAAACTAGAGTTTCATTTTCTCCAAGTTCTTCAATTAGTTCATTTGTTACGTCATAAAAGTTTTTATATTTTTCAACTCTCGCATTAGATGTAGTATTTATATTTGCATAGCGAATAGTCCAATGTGTGTACTTAATTATTCGTTTTTGATGAAATAGCTTAAACAAATTATTGTATTGATAGGATATATCATTATAAGCTGTTGCGTCTAAAATAATATTATTGCTTAATCCCCACATCTGAATTGAATAATTAGGAACTTGTAATATTATTTTTTTCTTCTCTACATTTACAATACATCTTCCAACAAAAAACTCTCTTAAATCTTCAACCTTTTCATAAATTGTTTGATAATCTTCTTCATCAAAATCTTCAAACTTTATTTGATTATTTGATTTTTCTTTTATTAAGAGTTTTAATTTTTCAATATTATTTTCAACATCTTTCAAATTTGCTTGAAATTGATATATAATTCCCTTTTTATAAACGTTATCTATTGTTTTTGCCCTAATATAGTCTACTAGAGGTTTTACAATTTTATCATAAATAGCAACTGCTCTTGTTCCTCCCAGTTTTTGAATTTCCTCTTTCAATTCATAATATCTAGCAAAGCTAAAAGTAATTACTCTGTTCATTTGTATCTTTTCGTCTATAATTAAAAGTTGTCTATTATATTTTAAAAAATCTCTTTCACCTTCATTATAATACCTAGCAAGTCGACGATAACGTTCGTGAGTTATAAATATTACATCAAAATTTTTAGCATAATTTTTCCTAATAGAAGCGGAGATTTCTCCAGTTATTGCTACTCCTAAATCAAATCCTAGTAATTCATTAAGTTTTTGTGCATTTTTCTTACAATCTTCTTTTTTATCTGCAACCCATATAACACGCCAATTCTCTGTGAAAATACTATTGTATAATTCTATGATTGCATATAGCGATAATGTAGTTTTTCCAAAAGTACAGTCATTATCAACAATCTTCATCAGCAATGGTGGGGCAATAAAATTACCGTTTTCATCAATTTCAGGAATAGGACTTTTATGTTTAGTAATTAAATCCATTAAAAATTTTTGTTGTCTTTTTATTTCTTCATCATCACAAATCTCATTATGATATTTGCCTCCAATATTTCGTGGAGGTTCTTTTTTTATTTTTTCTAATGCTTCTATTATATTAGATATATAATCATCATTCATCTTTATCAGCTTCTTGTAATTTCTTCTTTAAAAATTTAATATTTTCTTTTAATATATCCATATCAATCTCATCTTTTTCAATGTTAATTAATTGATAATCAACTATATTAAATAAAATATTGTCAACAATTTCATCTACATCTTGATTAAAGTCTACAATTAAAATTTCCCAAAGAATTGACGGATTCCAAATTAAACTTGTAATTTCTATATTATTTTTAACTATTGTTTCAAATTTTACAAATTCCTTTGCTAAATTTGTAGGAACGTATTTTATTGCAACTGTACCTAATTTCTTAACCTCATCATCACTTGCTATCCTTTGAAAATCAGCAATACAAAGCATTTCATTTATTTTTTGTGCTGTTATAGTATAAGTGCCTAACAGTACATTCAAAAATGTTGCTAATTTTGAAACAGTTATGCAAATTTTATTATTCATCATTGAACCAAATACTGTTGCTACTGTTACAGATTTATTAATTGTATTTTTAATTTGCATTCTGTACCTCCTTTTTTTTTTTTTTCTCTACGCTGTTTTTTCCATTCACTGTAAGCTTCTTTTTCAATGGTAAATGGGCGAGTCAAGCGATTTGCAGGAAAATCTTTTCTTTTAAAAATTCTATAAACTGTAGTTTCACAAACCACTAAATCTCTCATTACGTCTTCAACAGTTAATCCATTTTTCAATATAACCACCTCCTTTAATTATTGCACATTTTGTGCAATAGTGAAATAAAAAAATAAACGCAGTTTTTGTAGCTTGAGTAAGAATATAACGCAATATGTGCAAATTGTCAATATATTTTTTGAAACTTCTTGACATTTTTACACAAATTGTGCTATTATTAGATAAAATCATAAATTGCACAATTAATGTAAGTTGATTCAAAAGAGAGGTGTTAGTATGGAGCATAGAAGTACATTTTTTGGAAAAAGAGTTAAAGAAGAAAGAGAAAAATTAGGAATTTCAAGAGAGGATTTTGCTCGTCAAAATAGTATTACATATTCTGCTTTGTCTATGTATGAAAGAGGAGAAAGGCACGTTAGAGATGAATTAAAAATTAAGATTGCAAAGAATCTAAACATATCTATGGAGTATTTGTTAGGTATTATTGATACTCCATTACCATATACTGATAAATTTGAAATACATAATACTATAAGAAAAAATGCTAATGCAAATTTAACACCATATTCTAAATTAAGAAATTCATTGCAACAAAATGATATAATTTCTTCAATAGAATCTGAAATTACTGATGAACGAATAAAAGCAATAGTATATGTGCTAAAAAATAATATTGAAGTCATTGATATACTTGAAAAAAAGTATAAAGAAGAAAACAATAATGATTAAGTTTATACTCATCTAATTGATGTTTATATAAAAAACGAGAATGTAAACTGTCGCCAAACAAACTTTACATTCCCATACCTAAAACAAATACATTTAAGAAAAACATAAATGATTTGTATATTTTTATTATACAATAAATCGTTCCAAAAATCAATTTTTCTTAATGTATTTAAAAATTATTAAGGAGGATTGAAAAATGGCAGGTAGACCAAGAAAAAATGAACAGAAGAAAAAGAAAAATAGAAATGGAACAGGAACAATATCAAGTGCACCACAAAAAGTTGCAAGAAAAAAGCGTTTAGAAAAAATATGTAAAATATGTAGCGAATGTAAGGATAAAAGCATTTGCAATAATAGAATAGGTACAGATAAATGCGAAAAATGTTTAAAATGTACATCAACATGTTGTGATAGGTTTTACATATATACAAATAATAGAGCCTCATCTTCTGCAAAAGGTGGTAAAAAAAGAAAGTATTTAGGAAAGTATGAAAAAACAGAAGAAGCTCAAGATAGTATTACTCTTGCACAAAATAATGGCTTTATAGAGACCTCTAACATAACTTTGTTTGAAGTTCTAGAAAAAAAGAACATTAATAATCTCAACGCAAATAATATATAACAACTGGTACAGATGATAGAAATAGAGCTTTGAGAGTTAAAATGAGAAAATACGGTTTAGGAGATAAGAAAATACAAAAAATAACTACAGATGATATTCAAAACTATCTAAATGATTTAAAAGATTCTTTTTCCAAAAGTGAAATAGATAAGCAAAAAGATGAAATAAATTCAGGTTTTAGATTTGCAATTAAAAATCATTGGGTTGCTAGTAACCCTTGTGATAATTTAACTCCTGTGTATAGTACACTACCTATACGTAATGCAAGACCTTTTGAAGTAGATGAGCAAAATCTTATACTTGAATATATAGAAACACACAATAACTTAACAGACATAAGGTCTGGTATGGATTCAATAACCTTTAAAAATGCAGTAAGACTTGCTTTTAATACTGAGCAAAGAATAGGCGAACTATTAGCTTTACAAATAGGATATGATAAAAAACATTATACAAGTGATATAAATTTTGAAAAAAAGTATTTTAGAATTTCTAAAACTATATCAACAGAAAAAAATAAACCAGTTAAAAAAAAACAAAAAATGATAAAAAGAGAATAAAAAAAGGATTACCACCTTATCGAGATGTTGAGTTTAATATAGCTTGTGAAAATGTTATAGAAGATATTTTAAAAGAACAAATTGAACATTCAAAAAGTAATCCAAACAATAACCAACATTTTTTATTTTGCAATTATGACGGAAGTTTTTTAACTCATAGTCAAATAACAACTACATTTAAAAACATTTGTCATCAATTACATATACAAGATGATAATCCTACAGGCTGTTTTATACATCAGGCTAGACATTCTTTTGTAACAAGATGTTTAGAAGCACGGAATGACAGTAGAAGCTATTGCTGACCTTATTGGAGATACAGTAGAGCAAGTAGTAGATACTTATGCACATATTTTAAAGAGATTTAGAGATAATCAACTAGAGAAACATCATAGATACTATAAAGAAAATAATATAAGAAGTTAAAAAAATAAATATTAATAAAAAATAGTAGAACAGTTGCTAGAAGCCAGTTCTACTATTTTTTATTTTAACACAATTTTAGCATAAAAGAATTTAATTTTCTGTAATTTTCTATAATATTTCATAACAAATCAAAAATAAAAATCCCTGTTTTCAAGGGATTTCATAATATTTTGTAATGTTACATAACACTCTGTAACACTACGATATTGGAGGCACCTCTCAGAATCGAACTGAGGATGAAAGTTTTGCAGACTTCTGCCTTACCACTTGGCTAAGGTGCCATATTAATATAATATATGCTTTAAAAGTGTAAATATTACCAATAATAAAATAGAAACCAGACTTCATTTATAATAAATTTAAGCAATGTTAAACTTATTTTTACTGGTAATATACGCTGTATTTATTCAATACTTAACTAGTATAGCATAGATTTTCATGTTTGGCAAGTGATTTTAAAATAAAATTTGTAGGTAAAAAAATAGACTTCCAATAATATTAGAAGGCTATTGTAATTACATATTGCAAATTTTATGGAGCAGGTAACGGGAATCGGACCCGTAACTTAACCTTGGCAAGGTTATGTTTTACCACTAAACTATACCTGCATTTTAAGTTATCTATTAATAAAACTATTTAAGATGCTTGTTAACAAGCAATTAATATAATATCAAAATAGAAAAGAGTTGTCAAGTAAAATTTGACAATTTCTTAAATTTAGGGTATAATTGTAAACAGTTGTTACCTGAAAAAGGTAAAGAAGAGATTTGATTTTATTATATATGCTATACGTTAGGGCGGAATTTTTTTGTATAGTAGGTTTATAGGATGTTTAAAATAATATATCTAAGAGATAATAGATATATGTATTTTTCGTATTCCCATAAAATATATAAACTTAGAAATTTTATGTACGGATCAAGTTAAATGTATGAGAGTAACAACATATAAAGAATATGAAAGAAGGAGATTTTTTTAATGACAGATGAGAATTTAAATAAAGATGGAAACGTTGGAACTGAAAATAATGTTTCTGATGCTGGCGTAAAGAGAAGAGAAGGACGCCATAGAAATTACAATAGAAGAGAAGGCACAAGTAGAAATAGTACTAGAAGAACTACAACAGAGACAGCAGAAAATACAAAAGGAAGTAGAAGACCACGTAGAAGTAGAGAAAACAGAAATGAGAATGCTTCTGCAGAAAGTAACGAAATATTAGAAAAAAATATAACAAGCCAAGAAAATGAGAACACAAAGCTTGTAAAAACAAGAAGACATGAAGGAGGTCTTGTTAAGGTAGAGAATAGAGCAATAGCAAAAAGACCAGAAAGAGCAATTGCTAAGAGAAGCGAAAGGTCAATTACCAAGAGAGAAGATTTTAGATTTAAGAAACCATCAATAAAAATAATTCCACTAGGTGGTATAGAAGAGATTGGAAAGAATATTACAGTTTTCGAGTACGAAGATGATATTATAGTTGTTGATTGTGGACTTGAGTTCCCAACAGATGATATGCTTGGAATAGATTTAGTAATTCCTGATGTTACTTATTTGGTAAAAAATAAGGAAAAGGTTAGAGGAATGGTAATTACTCACGGCCATGAGGATCATATTGGCTCAATTCCATATGTATTACAACAAATAAATATACCAATTTATGCTACGAAATTAACTTGTGGATTGATTAAAGGAAAGTTAGAAGAGCATCATTTATTAAGGTCTACAAAGCTTGTAGAAGTTGATGCCGGTCAAACTATTAAATTAGGAAAGTTCTCGGTAGAGTTTATTAGAAGTTGCCATAGCATTCCAGACTCTGTAATGCTTGCTATTACTACTCCTGCAGGAACAATACTTCACACAGGAGATTTCAAGATTGACTATACACCAATAGATGGAAAGCCAATGGATTTAGGAAGAATTGCAGAACTTGGAAATAAGGGAATATTGGCACTTATGTCTGATAGTACAAACTCTGAGAGAAAAGGATTCACAATGTCAGAGAAGTCTGTTGGAGCAGTTTTCGATAAGTTATTTATGAATTGTAAGAAGAGAATTGTTGTAGCAACATTTGCATCAAATGTTCACAGAGTTCAACAAATTGTGGATTCAGCTGTTAAATATGGCAGAAAGATTGCAGTTTGTGGCAGAAGCATGATAAATATGATTGAAAACGCAAGAGCTCTAGGCTATATAGATGCTCCAGAAGATATTTTCATAGATATCGATTTGATACGTAATTACAATGATGAGCAATTAGTAATAATTACAACAGGAAGCCAAGGAGAAACGATGTCAGCCTTAACAAGAATGGCTGCAGGAGAGCACAAAAAGGTTACTATTACACCAAATGATTTAGTAATAATTTCTGCAAATGCTATACCAGGAAATGAGAAGCTTGTTTCTAAAGTTATAGATGATTTAATGAAGATTGGTGCAGAGGTTGTATACAGTGCATTAGCTGATGTTCACGTATCTGGACACGCTTGTCAAGAAGAGCAAAAATTGATATTATCTTTAGCAAGACCACAATACTTCATACCAGTTCATGGAGAGTATAGACAATTAATGGCACACGCAGAAACTGCTAAAGAGCTGGGAATACCTGCACAAAATATATTTATAACACACAATGGTAGAATATTAGAGTTAAATAAAGACGAAGCAAAATTCACAACATCAGTTCCATCAGGAAAAGTTTTAGTAGATGGATTAGGTGTTGGAGACGTTGGAAACATTGTATTAAGAGACAGACAACATTTATCTCAAGATGGATTAATTGTTATAGTATTAACGATGGATTCATCAACAGGTGAGATAGTATCTGGACCAGATGTAATTTCACGTGGATTCGTTTATGTAAGAGAATCTGAAAACTTAATGGAAGACGTTAAAAACGTAATAAAACAAGAAGTTGCAGGATTTGAACAAAGACACATAACAGATTGGTCAACAATAAAATCAACATTAAAAGATGATTTAAGAGACTATATATTCCAAAAAACAAAGAGAGACCCAATGATATTACCAATAATAATGGAAGTTTAATAGGGTGAACTAGGAAAATTAGAAAAGAAGCTTTTAAAGTAAAAGCCTTGAAAGCTTCTTTTAATAAAAATAAAAGGAGTAAGATTATGGATTATAAGGATTTAGCGGATTTGATTTTTCCGGATGCAAAACCAATAGAGTTTTACGAAGAGAAATATCCTGAGAGAGATTTACCTGAAGGTGCTATGGTTGTTAGAATTGGACCTAGCCCAACTGGTTCTGTTCACATTGGAACTATATACCAAGCTTTGCTTGCAAGAACTATTGCAGATAAAACTAATGGCGTGTTCTTTATGAGAGTTGAGGATACAGATCAAAAAAGAGAAGTTGAAAATGGAATTAAAGATATAATTGATTCTTTAAAATATTTCGATGTTCTTCCTGATGAGGGAATGGATACAGAAACAACTTGGCATGGAGAATATGGACCTTATAGACAATCTATGAGGAGAGAGATTTATCAAGCTTATGCTAAATATTTGCTGGAGCAGGGAAAGGCATACCCATGTTTTGCTACTGCAGAAGAGCTTGAGGAGATGAGAAAAACTCAAGAGGTTGCTGGTGTTAAACCTGGATATTATGGAGTTTGGGCTAAATATAGAAATTTAACTGTTGAAGAAGCAGCAGAAAAAATAAAGAATGGTGAACATTATATAATTCGTTTAAGATCAAATGGAAGCGAAGAGAGAAAGATTAAGGTTCACGATGTTATAAAGGGAAATGTTATATTCCCAGAAAATGACCAAGATATAGTAATAATAAAGGCTGATGGACTTCCAACTTACCATTTTGCGCATGCTGTTGATGACCACTTAATGCATACAACACATGTAATAAGAGGAGACGAATGGTTATCTTCAGTTCCAATTCATGTTCAATTATTCCAAATGTTAGGATTTAAGGCTCCTAAATATGCACATACTGCAACAATACTTAAAAATGATAATGGAAATAAGAGAAAGATAAGCAAAAGAAAAGACCCAGAGGCATCAGCAAATTACTACAAAGAAATTGGTATTCCAGTTGAGGCTGTAAAGGAATATTTGTTAAATATTGCAAATTCAAATTTCGAAATTTGGAGAAAACAAAATCCAGATAAATCGATAAAAGAATTTGACTTCCAATTAACAAAAATGAGTGTTAGTGGAGCTTTATTTGATATGGTTAAGCTTTTAGACATAGGAAAAAATGTTATATCTAAATATACAGCTGAGCAGGTTTACAATGAGGCATATGAATGGGCTGAGACTTACGACAATGAGCTATTAGAACTTTTGAACAACAAAGAATATTCTATTAAAGTTCTAAACATTGAACGTGGCAAAGCTAAACCTCGTAGAGATATTGCAAAATGGTCAGATGTTAAACATTGCATAGAATACATGTATGATGATAAATTCTTTGCAAGCAATGATGAATACGAATTTGACAAGATAAATGATAAAGAAGAAATAAAAAAGATTTTAAATTTATATATGTCAAAATATTATGATGAAGCAGATGACCAACAAACTTGGTTTGGAAAGATGAAAGACATGGCTGAAGAGTTAGGATATGCAAGAGAAGTTAAAGAATACAAGAAAGAGCCAGAAAAATGGCCAGGACATGTTGGAGATATTAGTACAGTACTAAGAGTTGCAATAACAAGAAGAAGAAATACTCCAGACTTGTATGAAATAATGCATGTTTTGGGTAAAGCTAATGTGGAAAAGAGAATAGAATTAATAACAAAATAATATTAAAAAAGACTAATTTCAATTTATAAAAATTACGGCACAGTGCTCTTGGTAAGAGATCCTAACGGACTCCTAAAAAGGCGAGCTTGCCCTTATTTAAAAAATTGAAATTAGTCTTTTGGGTGTTGAAAAATCCCCTGCCAAAATGCAAATGCATCTAGCAGGGGATTGAAGGGAGTACATTGGGGCTAAGTTACCGTATTGGCAACATGAGGTTGGTTATTCGATGGCAGGCATCCAAGAACCGCCCATATCCTCAATGGCTTTCTTGACCAGAGAATCATAGTGAAAACTACCGGTCAAAGAGACGAGAAGTGCCTTTGCGTTGCCTTCAACTTTTTGGACAAGTACGTTAACGTATTTGTCCCCAATTGTGGCAAAAGCGACATCCCGATGCGCTGAATCTTCAAACAAGGCCATTCTGGCCCTACGAGGAGTACAAAGATTCAATGACATAAAAAATCCCCTTTCAAAATCTCCTCAAAGAGGAGTTAATATTGCTGTATTATATCACGGAATTCGACAAAATTCAACAAAAAATGCATTTTTTCTCAGATTTATTCAAATAAAAATAAGATTAGTATTATAAATAAAATATACTAACCTTAATTCGTAATAATTATCCAAAAAATCTAAATATAATTTTCAATATAATTCCACACATCTTCACTGTATATTTTTCTTTCTGCGGAAAATGGCAAGAATGTTAAATCTTTTAATGGGTTTAATTCTTGTTGTAAATCTTCTAGAACCCCAGAAACTTTAGTAACTCCTATTTTATCAGCTTTGCTTGCTACTATTAAACAAGGTGAATTTGTATTTATAATATATTGGTACATTAATCTATCATTTTCTGTTGGTGAATGACGAATATCTATTAAAAAAACTATTAATGAGATTTTTTTACATTTTGACAAGTATTCTTCAATAAAGTTTCCAACTTTAACTTGCTCTTGTTTTGACATTTTGCTATATCCATACCCGGGTAAATCAACGAAATAAAAGTTATTATCTACATTGTAGAAGTTTATTTGTCTTGTTTTACCAGGCTCTGAGCTTGTTCTTGCTAATTTTTTTCTATTTAACATTGTGTTTATAAAGCTAGATTTGCCAACGTTAGATTTCCCAACTAAAACAATTTGAGGCATATCGTTTTGAGGATATTGAGAAGGCTTCACTGCTGAAATTTCAAATTTAGGATTTTTTACTATCATATTATATGTTTAACCAGTATACAATACCTGATTTTCCTTTCAATTAAATTTTATAACCGTATAAATTATACCATACCGGATAATTAAAAACAATTAGAATCCACAGAAAAATGTTTGTATAGTTAATTCCAAAAGTAAATTCTAGTTTAGTTCTAAAAGTAGAATTTATTCTTATAGTCGAGCAAATGTTTGAGTTTACACAAATAAGTTTATAAAGTATAAAGAAGGAGGCAAAATTTGCCTCCTCGGTATGGTTTTATGCAACGTAGTGGTATGTGTTATTTGATGATGATGTCATGAACATCGGGGCCGATTCCAATATACATAACAGGAATCTCCAAGTATTCTTCAATGAATTCGATAAAATTTTTAGCGGGCTGAGGCAGAGAGTTGTAATCTGTACAACCAGAAGTATCCCAACCTTGCTTAAAACTTTTGTAAATAGGTTCACAATTCTCCGAGTCAATGGGAACATAGTCAATTGTTATCGGCCAATTGTGGGGTTGATTATATACATACGAAGTACATACTTTAATTTCACCCAATTTCCAGCCGATTTTTCCAAGGTCATCCATGTGCATTAAACACAATTCGGTGATACCATCTTGGATGACTGCATTTTTAAGACGGACCAAGTCGAGCCAACCAACTCTACGAGGGCTTCCATCAGCATTAAATTCGTGGCCTATTTTGCGTATTGCATTAGCGGTGCTACCAAATTGCTCTGTGTTAAAAGGACCTTCGCCGGCGCGAGAACAATAGGCTTTTGCAACCCCCAACACATCGCGGACGTAGACAGGACCTATTCCAGCAGCTGCCAAAGTTCCAGAAGTACTCGGACTCGAAGAGGTAACATAAGGGTAGTCACCCTGGTCTACATCCAAGTAAAAAGACTGTGAACCCTCAACTACTATTTTATCATCGTTGAAAAGTGCAGAATTAAGTATAGGTCGTTCATCACGAATGTAGGGAACAATCAAACTGCGATAACTTAAAATGCTGTCATCGATAAGGGCATGGATTTTCGTGATTGTGTTTTCAGGAGAAAATGCATTCAAAATCACATTGTCAATCTTGATAATGTGAGAAATGCGAGTGATAAGCTCCTGAATACTCAAGCTTGCAAAATCTATCATGCGAATGCCGATTCGGTTTACCTTATCAGAATAACAAGGACCAACTCCACTTAGGGTAGTACCTAATTTATTGGAGCCCTTCAATTCTTCGTGCATTTTATCCATGCTAATGTGGTATGGCAGAATGATGTGAGCCCGAGGACTGATAATTAGACGTTCGGGAGAGACTTTAACACCCATTGCCTGTAGAGTTTTTATTTCTGTGGCAAGGATAGATAAGTCAATTACGACGCCTGGACCGATAATACATTGAGTGTTTGGCAATACAATTGCCGCAGGAAGCAAGTGCAAAGTAAACTTTTGACCACCAATCATTACGGTGTGACCAGCTTTACTACTACCTGTTCCACGAACTGCAATGCACTCCTTAGAAACTTGGTGGGCAATCCGTCCTTTTCCTTCGTTTCCCCATTGAGTTCCAACAATAACGGTAACGTTAGCCATAAAACTAAACCTCCTTTATAGACAATTGTCATGTTAAAGTTACATAAAACGATACCGTCAAAGATTATATCACGGAAAGTGGGGAGAATCAAGGTATATGGGAGAAAAGCCAGAAATGTAAGTGAAAATTTAAAAAAAATTTTAGAAAAAGACTAATTTTAATTTATAAAAATTAGTCTTTTTTTAATATAAAATATTATTTATTTTTAGGTTTTATTATTTCTGTTCCACCCATGTATGGACGTAAAACTTCTGGAACTGTTATGCTTCCGTCTTCGTTGTAGTTATTTTCTATAACTGCTATAAGCCCTCTAGGAGTAGCGACTACTGTATTGTTTAGAGTGTGAGGATAGTAGTTTCCTTTTTCGCCCTTTACACGAATCCCTAATCTACGTGCCTGAGCATCTCCTAAAGTTGAACAGCTACAAACTTCGAAGTATTTTTTTTGTCTTGGACTCCATGCCTCAATATCGCAAGATTTTACTTTTAAATCAGCTAAATCACCACTGCAACAATCAAGTTGTCTAACTGGAACATTCCAACTTCTGAATAAGTCTACACTTAACTTCCACATTTTATTGTACCAGGTCATTGAATCCTCTGGTTCGCATAAAACAATCATTTCTTGCTTTTCAAATTGATGAACACGGTATAATCCTCTTTCTTCTAGACCGTGTGAACCAATTTCTTTTCTAAAACATGGAGAATAAGATGTCATTGTAATTGGAAGTTCTGCTTTCTTTAAAATTTGGTCCTTAAATCTACCAATCATTGAATGCTCTGAAGTTCCTATTAAATATAGGTCTTCGCCTTCTATTTTATACATCATGGCATCCATTTCTTCAAAGCTCATAACACCTGTAACAACATCACTACGAATCATGAATGGTGGAATTGCATATGTGAAACCAGCATTAATCATGTAATCTCTAGCACATGCAAGCATTGCTTCATGAAGTCTAGCAATGTCTCCAATTAAATAATAGAAACCAACACCACTAGTACGTCCTGCAGATTCTTTATCCATTCCGTTTAATTTTTCTATAATATCTGCATGATATGGAATTTCATAATCTGGAACTTTTGGTTCTCCAAATCTTTGAACTTCAACATTTTCAGAATCGTCTTTTCCGATTGGAACTGATGGATCTATTATGTTAGGAATTTTCATCATTCTTTCTTTGATTTCACTTGCAAATTTTTCTTCTTTTTCTTCGTTTACAACAAGCTCATCATTAATAGCTTTAACTTCAGCTTTAATAGCTTCAGCTTCATCTTTTTGGCCTTCTTTCATAAGGCTACCAATTTTATTACTAAGAGATTTTCTCTTAGAACGAAGCTCATCTCCATGCATCTTGCAAGCTCTACTTTCTTTATCAAGAGCAATAACTTCATCAACTAAATGAAGCTTTTGGTCTTGAAACTTATTCTTAATGTTTTGCTTAACAACATCTGGATTTTCTCTTAAAAATTTAATGTCTATCATAACATACACTCCTTTTCGCCCATTAGGGACGCCCTTTCTTGGGCGAAATTTATTTTTATTATTCAAACTATAAAAAGACACCCCTATGCAAAAACATAAGGGCGAATTACACTTACGCCTTTTCAATGAAAACATTATATAACAAAATTTAGAAAAAGTAAATAAAATTGGGCTAATATGTAAAGAATAGATGATAAAATAAATTGTTTTGGAGGATATGATGAATCTTATTTTAGAATTTTTGAAATTTATAATTTTCTCTTTAGGAATAGTTATTATATCTAAATATATGCTTGTACCAGTTTTAAGAAAAATTTCTATTGCATTAAAATTAAGTCCAAAGGCTAGTGGAAATATAGCAGGATTTGCCACATCTGTACCAGAATTCTTAACAGTTTCTTTTTCTGCTGCTAGTGGACTAATTGGAACAAGTGTGTACAATATTTTAAGTTCAAATATTATCAATTTAATACAATATATTTTTGCAATTTATTTGAATAAGAATCAAAAATTTTTAAGGAATAGAGCAATTTTAATCGATATTTTTTTAGTTATTGCGACAATAATAATTCCATTAGTGCTTGCAATTTTTAATGTGACTTTAGGTATTACAAGTGTTGTAATCTTTCTAATTTTACTAGTTGTATTTTATTATATAAATCATAATGTACACAAAATTTATCTAGAAAAAGAAGATGAGAAAATAAAAAAGGAAGAGTTAGAAGAGGGAATAGAGGAAGAGAAAAAAATAAAAAGAAATAATTTAATTTTTTATTGGATTGCATTGCTAACAATTGCAGGGCTTTTATATTTTGTAGGAGAATTACTAAGCAACAGCCTTACAAATTTATGTAATATGTTTGGACTACCAGAATTAGTACTAGGAATATTATTAGGTTTTATAACTAGTATTCCAGAATTAATAACATTTATAGAAGCACAACGAAAAGAAAAAAAGAAAGATACAGAAATGACAAACAAAATTGGTGTAATAGAGGCTACAAACAATCTATTAACATCAAATTTACTAAACTTATTTGTGATACAGTCAATTGGAACTATTATTTATACAATTATTAGATGAACAAGAATAAATTGGAAAAAAATTAATATAATAGTAATAGATTGGGGGGATAATGCAATGTGGGGAAAACAGGAAGATAAAAACAGAGATTTGATAGTAAATATATTGAAAACTAAGATGGAACTAAATTTAAATATAAAGAATTATGAATATGCAGAGCAAGATCAAATTGATTATTTTTTATATCAAATAAAAGCAAATCAAGCAAGACTGGATTTTTTAATAAAGAAGGCAAAAGAGAGTAACATAGAATTAAGCAATATAGAAAAAATAAAATATGAAGCATAGAGTAGTGCGTATTTAAATACATTGTTGGGTATTATTAAAATAAATGACATTATAAAGTATCATATTTGTCCATGCACAAACATAGAATGTGATAACATTGAAATGGGGGAAAGCATGGACGTTAAAATGTTATTGGTGTATGTGGCGTGTATAATTGGAATACTTATAGTAGGAAAAATATTTATAATTCCAATAAAAATAATTACTAAATTGATAATAAATTCGTTTTTGGGGGCTGTATTGTTATATGTTATCAACATAGTAGGAACAATATGTGGATTACATATAGGAATAAATGTTATTACGTCACTAGTAGTCGGAACATTAGGAATACCAGGAGCAATGTTGCTCACGGTGTTAGCTATATTTATATGAAATAGGGCAATTTGGGAACGAAAAAAAACGCACTTTTTCATCTCCGCCAACGGAATGTATGGAATGCAAAAAAATTCGCCCCAAAAGGGGCGTCCCTCTTGGGCGAATGTGCAAATGTTTTATTCAACCGTTACTGATTTTGCTAAGTTTCTTGGCTTATCTACGTCTAACCCTTTGTTTTTAGAAATATAGTAAGATAATAATTGCAATGGTATTACTGAAAGTATTGGTGAGATTAACTCATTTGTTTCAGGTATATTTATTACATAACCAAAGTTATTGTTTGGCAATATTTGGTTTGTTATTATTAAGGTTTTTGCACCTCTTGTTATTACTTCTTGCATGTTGCTGATTGTTTTTTCGACTAATTCTTTATTTGTAATTATTCCGATTACTGTTACACCGTTTTCTATTAAGGCGATTGGTCCATGTTTCAATTCGCCTGCAGCATAGGCTTCTGAATGTATATAAGAGATTTCCTTTAATTTCAAAGAACCTTCTAACGCTACATTGTAGTCAGTGCCTCTGCCTAAAAAGAACATATCTTTTTGTGTGTAAACTTTACTTGCAAATGTTTTTATTTCTTCGCAGTTATCTAGAACAGCTTCTATCTTTGAAGGCAAGTCTAGAATATCAGCCTTTAATTTTTCTAATTCATCTTTTGAGTAAGAGCCTAACAATTCGGCAAAGTATATTCCAAGCATTGCAATTAAACAAACTTGTGAAGTGTATGCTTTTGTTGATGCAACTGCTATTTCAGGGCCTGCATGCGTATAAATTGTGTAGTCTGCTTCTCTAGTTATTGTACTTCCGATTACATTTGAAATTGCAAGAGTTCTTGCACCATGTAATTTCGATAATCTTAATGCTGCAAGTGTGTCAGCTGTTTCACCAGATTGACTCACAAAAATACATAACGTTTTTTCATCAATTATTGGATTTCTATATCTAAATTCTGATGCTATATCTACTTCAACTGGAATTCTGCATAGTTTTTCTATTATTGATTTTCCCATTAAACCTGCATGCATAGCAGTACCACAGGCTACTATAAATATTTTATTTATAGATTTTAAATATTCTTTAGAAATTTCTATATCATCAAAACTGCAATTTTCTCCTAGTTTTAATCTTGAACCTATTGTTTCACGAATGGCGGTTGGCTGTTCGAAAATTTCTTTTAACATATAGTCTTCGTATCCGTCTTTTTCGGCTGCAGAAGCATCCCATTCTATATTTTTAACTTCCTTATTGTGAGGAGTTAAATTCATATCATAAAAATTAATCATATCTTTAGTGATAAGAGCAAATTCATTATCATTTAAAAGATAAAAATCTTTAGTATATCTTAAAACAGCAGGAATATCTGATGCAACAAAATTTTCACCATTTCCTTTTCCAATTACTAAAGGACTATCTTTCCTTACTACTACTAAATCTTCTGGATATAGAGAAGAGATTATTTCTAAAGCATAACTTCCTTTTAAATCTGAAACGGCATTCTTTACAGCTCTTAAAAATTTCTCGATTGTATTTTGTGATTTATCACTTGTAAAGTAGTAATCAATTAAATTAGGAACTACTTCTGTATCTGTTTGAGAAACAAAATGATATCCGTTGTCTGTTAAAAATTTTCTTAAATCTGCATAATTTTCAATAATTCCGTTATGAACAACTGCAAATCTATTTGAATTGTCTAAATGAGGGTGAGCATTTTCTTTTGATGGCTTTCCGTGAGTAGCCCAACGAGTGTGCGCAATTCCAACAGTTCCAGATAATTTATCTATTCCATTAAGAGACTCTAAATTTGAAACCCTGCCTTTTTCCTTCATAACAGTAATTTTATTATTTTCAATAGTTGCAATTCCAGCAGAATCGTAACCTCTATATTCTAGGCATTTAAGCCCATTTATTAAAATTTCTTTTGCTTTATTGTTACCAATGTAACCTACTATTCCACACATAGTAAACCTCCTATAAAATACATAACTTAATAATACCAAAGTAAAACACTTTGATTCAAAATATAATATAAAAGGCATAAAATAATTAAACTACTCAAAATTAACTCTGTTCTAACATCACTGCTAGGTTTTGCTAATTTATAAGGACCGTAGAGAGCCCTAGAGCATCCGCCGAATATTTCGATAAACTCTAACCTCGTCAACAGCACAAACGCTGTCCTGGCGCTAAAAATGAACTCCTTTCTTAATAAAAATTTTATTTTATGCTTATATGGATATAATATTACACTAAAAGGAAAAATGTATCAATAGTTTTGAACAAATAAATTAAAATACATTTACAAGTTTTTTAATTTAGTATATAATATGAAAAAAATAGAAAGATAAAAGGGGAAATTAAAATGAATAAACAAAAGAGATTTTTTATAAAGATAGGGATGGCAATTTCAATCGCAACTATATTAACATGTTCCACATCTTTTGCTAGCAGTAATGTATTAGAAAAAGTTGAATATACGGAAAAGTTTAAAAATTGGTTACAGCTAACAGAAGAAGAAAAACAAAAGACTATTATGCCAGACATGTATTATATTCCAAGTAGTTCCAAAAAGATATCTAACAATCCATTGCAAGATGTTAGAAGTACGAGAGCAAGTATGGCTAGCAGATTCAGTCTAAAAGACATAATTTCAGAGAATGTGAAAATAAGAAACCAGCAACAAACCAATTCATGTTGGGCCTTTGCTTCGTTATCTTCACTGGAAACAAATTTGGCTATGCAAGATTACAAGAAAGGAAATATCACGAAAATTTACGACTTTTCAGAGAGACATTTAGAATATGCTACAAGTAAATATTTTGCTAATAATGTGGAAAATAAAAAGGGGTATAATAGAACTGCTGGAGACGGAGGAAACTTCCCAATGGCACAATCATACTTAACAAACGGTACTGGAGCCATTACGGAAGATGAAATGCCATTCGAAAACAATGAAAATACAATCGACATTTCTGAGATACAAAATAAAAATGTTGTAACAGAAGTCGATGATATAGAAGTTTTCGAACCATATAGCGGAAAAAGCGATAGTGAAAAACAAAAAATAATGAATCAGATAAAAGAACATATTCAAAATTATGGAGCAGTATTTACTCAAATACACGGAGCGTCGTCTTCAATGTCTGATTACTCATGTTATAATAATGAAACTGGTGCAAAATATTGCAGCAATGAAAACTCACATCCAACAGATCATGCAGTGTCTATAATCGGATGGGATGACAATTACAGTATAGATAATTTTGCGAAAGATTCAAGACCTTCTTCAAATGGTGCATGGATTGTAAGGAATTCATGGGGAGATAAAGAAGAGTATACTTTATCGGATTTAAAAAAAGAAATATTTGAAAAATATAAAGATACATGTACATCAAAGGGATGGAATTCGTCTGAAGAAATACCTAATGAGGTTATAATCCAAATAGGTTATAAAATTGATGGTGAGAATGCTTACTATATTTATGGTGATAATGGATATATATACGTATCTTATGAAGATGCTAATGTTTCATCAGGTAAAAATTTTGGTATATCAAAGTCATCAAATAAAGTAAACTATGATAAGATATATCAATATGATGAACTATATGCTGCAAACGACATGTATGTAAACAATATGGAAATACTTCTTGGAAATATATTTAACAGAGATACTACAAATACAGAATATTTAACAAGCATTTCGATACATGCTCCAGAAACATATTGGGGAAAAGTATATGTAAATCCAAATGGTTCGAGTATGGCAAAAAATGATTTACAATTAGTAGAATTAGAAAATGGTGTTAGTGATTATATTATTGACGAAGGATACCATACAATAAATTTTAAAAAGCCAATTGCACTTACAGGAAATTCATTTGCAGTTGTGACATCCTTTACAGGAGTTGGTGCACCAGGTGAAACAAGAGCTTTAATTACATTAGAAAGCAAAATAGATGGGTATAGCAAATGGGATGATGTAAAAACAGAAGTAGGAAAATGTTTTGTTGCAGCAACGGATGATTTGGACAATGCAAGTTGGATAGATTTAGGAAAAATAAAAGAGATAAATGATTCATTTGAAAATGGTGATAGTACTATAAAGGCTTTTACAACTAAAGAATTGTATGACGGATCATTAAAAAATATAGAAATAGTAACTGCACCAAATAAAACATCATATTTTGAAGGAGAAAATTTTGATAAGTCTGGAATGGTGGTAAGAGCAAATTATAATAGCAAAGATGAACCAACAGTCACATTAAAAGATTCAGATTATAGTATTACAAATGGTACAAACTTGAAAGTTGGACAAAATAGTGTTACTATAACATTTAGTGGAAAAAGCGTAAATCAATCAATAAGTGTTGAAAAAAATAGTGTAGTAGACTTAAAAATTCAAACACCTCCTACTAAAACAGAATATAAAGAAGGAGAAAAATTTGATGCATCTGGAATGGTAGTAATTGCAACATATAAAGATGGAACTAGTAAGTGCATATCAAATTACACTATTACAAACGGAAGTAACCTAAAGGCAGAGCAGACAGGAATAACAATAACATTCGAAGGAAAGTCTATAACTCAGCCAATAACGGTAAAACCTAATGCGTTAGTGGATATTAAAGTAAAAAATTTACCAAGTAAAGTCAAATATGTAGAAGGTCAAAATTTTGACAAAACAGGAATTGTCATTGTTGGAACATATCAAGATGGAAGCGAACATGAAATTGAAGAATATACAATTGAACGTGGAGAAAAGCTAACAACAAGTCAAAAATCTGTAACTGTAAGCTTTGGAGGAAAATCTGTAGAAGTTGCTATTACTGTTGAGAAAAAAACAATTACAAATATTATAGTTAGTAAAATGCCAACAAAGACAAAATACATACAAAATAAAGAAGAAATTGACTTGACTGGTGGTAAGATAAAGATAGATTACAATGATAATACAAGTGAAGAAATAGATTTGAAATCAGCTCTAGTTAAAGTTGAAGGATTTGATAATAAGTCTCTTGGAAAAAATACATTAACAGTAACGTACATGGATAAAACTACAACAATAGAAGTTGAAATAATTCCAGAAGATGTTGCAGAAAATTCTAATTTTGATAAAATGAATGCAAATATAAATAGCATAAAATATTTTACGTTTTCTGATAAGAACCAGAAGGAATATGTAACGATAGATATGTTGATAGAAGGCATTGAAAAGAGTACAAAAAATGACAATTGCACATATTACTATTATTTATCAAAAAACAACAATGAAAATAATATTCAAAATTGGGTAAAGATAACAGAAAATCAATCTTCAAATGATAAATTAGAATTCAAGATAAATACAAAAGATATAAAAAATTATGAAGATTTAATGAGTTCAAAAACATTGTATTTATATGTAAGAGAAGTAGCTGTAAAAGGTGGAAACCAATCAGTATTTGTTACAAAAGGAATAAATATGGATTCTGATATTAAAGTAGAAACGTATTTAGATAATGTGAAAATAGAGAATAAAAATGATGACAACAAAAAAACAGATGTAAAAGATGATACAATGGCACCAAATGAAATACCACAAACAGGTGTAAAGAGTGTAATAATAATAATATTAGTAATAGGAGCTTTAGGATCAATCTTTTATATAAGATACAAGCAAATAAGTAAATATGTAAAATAAATATGAATGAACAAATGATTTTAACTCTGAAATAGTTAAAATCATTTGCTTTTTATAAAGGGAGAAATGTATGTTTGATATAGAAGCAGAACTTAAAAAACTGCCTAAAAAGCCAGGGGTTTATATAATGCACGACAAAAATGACAAAATTATTTATGTTGGTAAGGCTGTTGTTTTAAGAAACAGGGTAAGGCAGTATTTTAGAAAGAATAAGAAAACAAAAAGAATTCAAAATATGGTTGCGTTAGTCGACCATTTTGAGTATATAGTGTGCGATAATGAGGCAGAGGCTCTTATTTTGGAGTGTAATCTAATTAAGAAGAACATGCCTAAATTCAATGTGCTTTTAAAAGATGATAAAACATATCCATATATTAAAATTAATGTGAAGGCAGATTATCCAGATTTGTATATTACAAGAAGAATTTTGAATGATGGTGCTAAATATTTTGGACCTTATGCAAATGCTGGAAGTGCTAAGGAAATGATTGAGTTTATCAAGTCTAGATATAAGATTAGACAGTGTAGAAGCTTTAAATATAAGGATAGACCATGTTTGAATTATCACATAAAGAAGTGCATGGCTCCTTGCATGGGATATATTAGTAAGGAAGATTACAGAAAGCAAATTGATGAAATTATTTCTATTTTAGAAGGCAAGACCGATAATTTAAAGAAAGAGCTAGAAAAGGAAATGCTAGAGGCTTCTAAGAAAATGGAGTATGAAAAAGCTCAAGAAATAAGAGATAAAATATTTGCAATAGAAAGAATCTCACAAAGACAAAAGGTTTCTAATATTTCTGAAAATGACATAGATGTAATTGGTTTAGCAAGAAAAGACGAAGAAGTTTGTATTGAGATGTTCTATGTTAGAAATAGTAAGATGATTGGCAGAGACCACTACATATTCAAGGGCTTAGAAGATGAGGAAGATAGTGAAATAATTTCAAGCTTTATTAAACAATATTATATGGGAAGAACAATTCTACCAAATAAAATAATGATAAAAGAGGAGATTGAAGACAAGGATGCAATCGAAATGCTATTAACAGAATCTGCAGGAAGAAAAGTAGAAATAAAGACACCGCAGAAAGGTGAGAAATTGAAATTTGTAGAAATGGCAGAGAACAATGCCTTAATCACTTTACAGAACAAGGAAAAGGACAAATACAATATTTTAGCAGAATTAAAACATGTATTAAACTTAGAAAAATTGCCAAGAAAAATAGAATGTTACGATATATCAAACTTATCTGGAACCAATATGGTTGCCGGTATGTGCGTAATGCAGGATGGAATAATTAAGAAAGAAATGGCAAGAAGATTCAAAATAAAAGAAGTTGTTGGGCAAGATGATCCAGCATGTATGGAAGAAGTAGTAACAAGACGTTTAAGACATTCGGTGCCAATTCTAAATGAAGATAAGTCAAACGGATTTGGAGAATTACCAGATGTAATATTTGCAGATGGAGGCATAACACAAATACACGCAATTCAACAGGCGATAAGAAATGTAAACAAAGAAATAGAACAAAAAGCGAAAGAAAAAAATATAGAATTAACCGAAAAAGATAGATTGAACATTACAGTATTTGGAATGGTAAAAAACGATAAGCACCAAACTCGTGCATTAATGAATGACAAAAGAGAAGAACTAGAAATTTCACAAACACTTTTAAACACAATAACAATGTTCCAAGACGCAGTGCATGATACTGCAATAGGATATCACAAAAAACTAAGAAACGGAGAAGTAACCAGGTCTGCACTAGATAACATAAAAGGAATAGGAACAGTAAAAAAAGTAGAACTATTAAAAAAATTCGGAACAGTAGAAAACATATCAAACGCAAGCATAGAAGAAATAGCAGAAGTAAAAGGAATAAATGAAGAGTTAGCAGTAGAGATAAAAAAAGCACTTATACATTAAAATTCGTCAAATAGGGACGCCCATTTTTGGGCGGAATTTTTATATAATATGGGATGGAGAAGAAAATGCAATGTACATTTTTTTCGTATTCATAATGAAGCATCAATATTTTATGTTGACTTCAATATGGAATTATGATATTATTGTGTAGAAAAATTTATAGTATATCCCATGTTTTATAAGTTGTTTGAATACTATAGTTGCACATTTAGTATTCTTGACATAAAAAAATTTTTAGGGAGGTTACTCAAATGAAAAAAATTCGGAATAGTCTTATTTCTCTTTTGGTAGCATTGGCAATGCTATCGTGTGTGTCTATTGTTGCGTATGCAGAAAGCAAATATGATGTATATTTGCGGATTACGTTTCCAAATGGGCAAACTGATGAATATCCAGCCTATAACCGCAGATATGAGGCAAATGGCAAGTCTTTTTACGTTTACACAGATGAATTTCCAGTAACATTGAAGTTATATAATGTGAATGGATCGTATGTGACACGTACAGTTAACTCGTATGGACAATATATTATAGATGTTCAACGTGATGGCTTATGGGATCAGTGGTTTGGTCATATGCTTAATGGGTATGCGAAGGTTGAGGTGAAATCAGCAGAAAAAAAGAGACAGGAAGATAAAGCAAAAGCCGAGGCAGCAGCTAAGAAAAAAGCAGTAGAAGATAGAAATGCAAAATTCAAGCAAGCATTGGAAAATGCCGGAATGGAGTATGATGTTCTTCGAAACTGGTATTTTGAACATGATATACTTGAATTCATAAATGGTCAGTGGGATGGAGATACCAAAGAAGACAATCATTGGGGAACAAGATATATTATTGGCAGAAAATATTATATTTCGAGGATCATTATTGCATTAAATGGTGTCGCCTACGAAGAAAAATATGAGTGTAATTTGGACTACTCAGGGAGCCTTGAAAGTAATTCGTATGGAATGAATAATACTCTGGTATATAGCAAGAAGGACAATATTGTCTACTGTTGGCATTTCTTTGAATGCTTAGGCAAATGGCAAATCCCGAAAGGGGAAACTATTACTAGTGTTCTGGATACCTATATTGAAAATATTCAATATGGTACATGCCGTACGAAAGATGCTGATGGCAATGAACATATGTATGTCTTAAATCCTGAAGGAAAGATATACAAAGTAAAATAATTTCTATACAATACAAACAAGTGCAATTGTTTGTTAAAATATTGGGACGGAGAAAAAATGCAATTTTTTCTCCGTCCCTAAATTGTACCACATGTACTATTTTTTTGTCATAAATCTCGGACAAGTTGAATATATTTTATAATAAGAATATAAAATGGCAAACTTATTTCTGAAAAGATTGCCTGAAAAGGGGGATTTATGGAGTATTCTAAAGATATTGTTTTAGGAGTTAAATTTTTTAATGGAGAGGACAAGCTAGAAAATATAACTAAAAAAGAAAATAGAAATGACAATGAGGATAATAAGAACAATAAAGCTAGAAAAAATAAAGTATTAAAATTCATGAATGAACACAAATTTATAACTTCAATAAGCATAACATGTTTTGCGCTTATGATGATTGATTGTGTATTAGTATATAGTTTTGTTGAGCTACTGCAAAAGATGTAAAAACAGACGAAATACAAATAAAATGGACTTGTACAATCTGCTATTTTTTGCTATAATTAAATTTGTAATTTTATTTGGAAAGGAAAATAATCAAGAACTTGATTATAACAAAATTAATGAAAATAGCAAGTAATTGGAAAGATTATGAAATTTTGGATATGGCTAATGGTGAAAAGCTTGAAAGATGGAATAATATCTATCTTGTTAGACCAGATCCGCAAATAATTTGGAATGATAAGCAATATCCAGAAAAATGGAAGCAGGCTAATGCGCGTTATAATAGAAGTAGTACTGGTGGTGGACATTGGGATTACAAGAAAAGGCTACCAGATAGCTGGCAAATTAAGTATAAAAATTTAACTTTTAATATTAAGCCAATGGGATTTAAACATACTGGCATTTTTCCAGAACAAGCAGTTAACTGGGATTGGATGATGGATAAAATTCAGAATGAAATAAAAACTACAAATAGAGAAGTTAAAGTTTTGAACTTATTTGCATACACAGGAGGAGCAACTGTTGCTTGTCTTTATGCTGGAGCATCTGTGTGCCATGTAGATAGTTCTAAGGGAATGGTTGCGTGGGCAAAAGAAAATGTTGTATCATCAAGATTGCAAGAAAGACCAGTAAGATATATTGTGGATGATGTTGTAAAATTTGTTCAAAGGGAGATTCGTAGAGGAAACAAGTATGATGCAATAATTATGGATCCACCTTCTTATGGAAGAGGCGCAAATGGAGAGGTTTGGAAGTTTGAAGAAAATCTACCAATGCTTATAGAAATTTGTATGCAAGTATTATCAGATAATCCATTATTCTTCTTAATAAATTCATACACAACAGGAACATCTAGTATGGTACTAGAAAATTTATTGAAAATGAATATGAGAAAAAAATATGGTAAAAGAGCAGATGATGGCATATTTGAAAATGGTGAAGTTGGACTTCCAATGACTGATTCTGACTTTATATTACCATGTGGAATATATTCAAAATGGGTGAAAAAATAAAATGGAAAATCAAATATATTTAATAAAAATTGGTAATGCTGAGATTAACCTAAAAATACTATATGAAGATAATCATATAATTGTAGTAGAGAAACTTGTAAATATTCCTTCACAAGGAGATAAAACTGGAGATATAGACATGCTTGCAATAGTAAAGCAATACATAAAAGAAAAATATAATAAGCCAGGAAATGTTTATTTGGGGCTTGTACACAGACTTGATAGACCAGTTGGTGGTGTAATGGTATTTGCTAAGACTTCAAAGGCAGCAGCAAGACTGAGTGAGCAGGTAAGAGAAAAAGTATTTAAAAAAAATTATCTAGTAATAGTAAATGGAAAATTTGAGAAGAATAAAGGAACTTTACAGGATTATTTATTAAAAAATGAAAAAACAAATATGAGTAAAGTTGTAAAAGAAGGAACAAAGAACTCTAAATATGCAGAGTTAGACTATGAAGTACTTAAATATGATAAAGAATTGAATTTATCAGTGCTAAAAATAGATTTGCATACGGGTAGGCATCATCAAATAAGAGTTCAACTTTCTAGCAGACAACATAGTATATATGGCGACCAAAAATATGGTGGTAGAGGGCATGGAAAGCAAATTTGCTTATGGGCATATAAATTAACAATACAGCATCCAATAAGTAAAGAAGAAATGGTTTTTATGGCAGTACCAGAAAAAGAAAAAAGCTGGAAAATATTAGAAGATATAGTAATTGAATAATAAACAAGAAAATAGTTTCATGAAAATACCATTTTTCGTCATGAAATTATTTTTTCGCCTAAAATTTAATATTTTATTAATAAAAATATACATTTTACTGTTAATATGAAAAAATAATCGAATTATGGTATATGATGAGTTCAGTTAAAGAGAGGTGAGCAAAATGATAAATCAAATTTGCGAATCACTAACAAATAAAATACGACAAGAAATGCCTGATATAGATGATGAAGAAGCAGAAGTAATTAAATATGGGCTAGAACTAATAATAGGTGAGGTTCCCAAAATACTACTACTCTTTATTATAGCAATAGTTTTGAAAATAGGATGGCTTGTAATATTTGCATACTTTACAATGTTACCATACAAGATTACTGCTGGTGGTTTTCACCTAAAAACTAACATAGGGTGTACTATTGGAACACTTACAATCTATTATGGAAATGTTTTAATTAGTAAATATATAATTTGGACATCTATATATGCGAAATATACAGTAATTTTTATGATTTTTGTATTTTCAATAATAATGGTAAGTTTATATGCACCAGCTGATACTGTAAATTTACCAATATTAACAAAAAGGGAAAGAAAAACGAAAAGAATTCTATCATACGTATTTGCTACAATAACATTATTGGTGGCAATTATAATTAAAGATAACATATTATCTAATATTTTGTTACTCAATGTATTAATAGAATCTATTTGTATATCAAAAGTAGCATATAAATTAACCAAAAATGAATATGGGTATGAAAATTATTTGAAAGAACTTAAAGTTAGATAATAAAGCGTCAAGCCGGCGATGCTTATTATAAAAAAATAAATTACCAAGGGGGTAAATAATTATGTTAAAATTATTAGTAAAAATAGCAGAAAAATATGCAAAATCTACAAATACAGCTTGTATTCTTTGGGGTGTATTCCACCAACCAAAAATGCCAGCTAGTTTAATAAAAAAAGACTAGTTAAATACAACTCTTACAATAATAAATAATACATAAAGATGGTTATAGAAATATAGCCATCCTTTTTGATTATTTAGTTTTGACCATCTAATAAGATATAAATGAAATAATAATATAAACCATGGTATAAAACCATGGTTGTAAACTAGTTTTTATAAATTTCTATTTGTTGTTTAAATAGCTTATCATCTTTGCTTGTAAATCTAGTTATATTTTTATGTTTCTTTAAGATATTTTCCACTTCCCATAATCCAAGCCCAGTATTATGAGGTTTAGTAGAATAGCCTTTTTCGTAAATTTTTTCAATATCAACATCAATATTTTTATAAGTATTTTCAATAATTAACAATTGTCTATTACGAGAAAAATCATTTCTTATTTCAACATGTATATATTTATTATCGCATTCAGAAGTGGCCTCAATTGCGTTATCCATAAGTATGCCAAGAATTCTAGTAAATTCATAAATACCCATATATAAATTGTTGAAATCAATAAAAGAGTCTAAAGATATTTTTATTCCTAGATTATCAGCTTTGTAATATTTGTTTGCTAATACTGAATAAACAGCAGGGCTATTTATACTATTTGGATTTAATGATTCTAAATTATTTACCTGATTACAATCTTGTAAAAGCTGTTTGTAGTATTTTTTTAATCCTTCTAGATCATTTGTTTCAACATATCCACCAATACCAGAAATTATATTTGCAAAATCATGTTTAAATGCTCGTATATTATCATGTAAAATTTGTAATGTTTTGTTATACTGTTTTTCTTGCTCTAAAGCTTCTTCTGCTTTTTTTAAATTCATTGTTTTTATCATACTATATATGCTTAGTGAAAAATAAGCTGTTAATGATAGAATATTTATTATAACAACAAATGAAGGGAGGTTATTATTAAAAAATACTATTAAATAACCTTGCATAAACATAACAATGATACCAATTATTATATTGGTACCTAGCAAAGCTTTATTTTCTTTGCCAAGAGAATCAAAAAATTTTATATTAAATTTCACATGTCTAACAATTTTTATTATTAAGAAAAGCATTAAGTAAATTAGTAAATTTATAATTAATCTTAAAATAGGAATGGAAGCACATTTGACATAATCTATTTTTAATATTACTAAAAATATTCTAGACAGGATTATTTCGAAAAGTGTAATGCAAATTGTTGGTAAAAACTCAGCATATAAAGCTTTAAAAAAACTTAGTTTAAATATACACATTATTATTATAGGCATAACCGTAAGAGTAAGGATATTGCTATATGGCTTCGGTATAAAGAAAGAGCTAGCCAATGCGATAGGTACAGTTATTGCAAGATATAAATACTTCTGCTTTGCAGATGTTTGTATTTTTAAGACATTTAAGAAAAATTCCATTGTAAGTGGAATTTCTATTAGTGATAGAAATATTGAAAAAAACATAATTAAATTTTCGTTTTGGGTAGTCATTGCTACCCATAGTTTACTTAAAATTTCCATAGTTATTTATAACCTCCATAAAATTTTTTCTGTATTTTTCGCCAATGAAACAAAAAGAGTTTGGCGGAGTCTTAAAGAATATAGTGTCTGTCTTAAAATCTATATTACGAATGTTATTAATGTTAACAATAAAAGATTTGTGGCATCTAACAAAATTTTTTGGGAGACTCAGAGAAATTTTATTAAAAGACCCATATGTCTCTACTATGCCGGTAGTTAAATTAAATACCGTTTTGGCACCTGATTTCTCAATAAAGTTTACAAGAGTTTGATTTACTAATTGTTTATTGTTGTTCAAATTTAAAAATTTAGTTGAGTTATTTCGTATGTCCTCTGATAGACGATTTATAGTTTTTTCTAAAGTAGAAATATTAAATGGCTTATGAATAAAATCAAACGTCTTGCATTCATAAGCCGAAACAATATATTCAAAATGTGCAGTAATAAAAATTATATATATAAATTTATTTGTTTTTCTAATTTGCTTAGCCATTTCAATGCCATTTAATGTAGAATTGAGGTCTATATCCAGAAATAGAACATCAACGGTATTGGTATTTAAGTAATTCAATAAATCTTCGGAGTTAGATGCAGTAAACACTATTGTGGCTCCGGTAGTCATACTTTAGAAAAATTTTTTCCAACATTTCCTTCAATTTTGACAATACTTGAACATTGTCGTCACATAGCGCAAATTTTATCATGAGCTCATCTCCTTTAAATATAAAATAAATCGGGGATTATATTGAAAAAAATAGAAACTACCCATTTTTTTCCAAATTAATTACTAATATATTCCAAATTTTACATATTGTCAATATTTTAATTAAAAAAATAAAATAAAAATGTCGAAAGTTGCAAAATAGTTGCACCTTAGAATAAAATATTGTAGAACATTAAGTATAATAGTAAATTTAGATAGGAGAAAATATATGAAGTTTTATAATAGAATAAGTGAAATTTGCAGAAACCGTAAAAAAGTAGCATTATTTGTTAACATGGATGGCACAATTGTGGAATACAGAGTTTTCCCAGAAAATTTTGTAACAACTGAAACATAGGAAGTATTTTTAAATGCAGAACCATTGTAAGTAATTCTAAAAAATTTAGAAAAAATAAATGAGATTGATAATTTAGATGTATATATCTTGTCTCTTGCAAGAAGCTTTATAGAGGTAAATGAAAATTATTTGAATTATGTGAAAAATGAATAAAAATTTCTAATTTGAGTATATGGGTAACAATTGAAATATTTTAAATTAGAGATTGAAGAGAATTATTAAAAAACGATGCAATGCTTATGTTCGGCAAGTGTATCGTTATTTTTTTGTTTATAAATTTGTTATATTAATAAGTTTTTATCATAGAATTAAATAGTATCGAAAAAAAGGAGAGTGCTTATGAGAGTAATCAAGGGCAAGAAGATTGCAATTATTGCTATTTTTATGGTTTTTATGATAGGTGGAATTTGCTTTGCTAGACAAGTGAATAAAGAAAATAATATTGCTGTACATACGAGTGGAGAATTAGCACAAATTGAAAAGTTGCCAAACAATAAAATTGGCTGGGGAATAAAGAGAAACAACAATTCTGAGCAACCCGATGTTGGAAAGAAGAACATGGAGATTTTAGATAAATACAACGGGATTTATATGGGAAACAAAGAGAAAAAGTATGTATATTTAACCTTTGACATGGGATATGAGGCTGGTTATACAGAAAAAATATTAGAAGTATTGAAGCAAAATGATGTAAAAGCTACATTTTTTATAACTGCACACTATGTAAATACACAACCTGAATTGGTTAAGAGAATGATTAATGAAGGACATATAGTTGGAAATCACACTGTTAATCATAAATCAATGCCAGATTGTAGTCTAGATACTATTAAGAAAGAAATGATGGACTTACATTCGGCAATTTATGAAAAATTCGGATACGAAATGAAGTACATGAGGCCACCAAAAGGAGAGTATAGTGAGAGAACAGTTGCTTATACAAATACGCTGGGGTACACGACTGTAATGTGGTCTTTTGGATATGATGATTGGGATGAAAAAAAACAGGGAAGAGAAGAGTATGGAAAGAAGAAAATTTTAGATAATGTTCACAATGGAGAAGTAATGTTATTACATGCAACTTCAAAAGATAATAGCAATATATTAGATGATGTAATAAAAGAGATAAAAAATAGAGGGTATGAATTTAGAAATATAGACAATTTCGAAAGATAGAATATATTACAGAGGTGAGATTATGTTACGAAAGCGTAAAAAAGAGAGCACACTAAATAGAATTTTAGAAGTGCCGAAAGAAATATGTACAAATGAGCCAAAGCTAACTATAGCAGGATTTAAGAAGATGCTGATAGAAAATTATAAGGTTATTCTAGAATATCAAGATATATACATAAGAATAAAAACTTATATCGGAATTATAAATATAAATGGGTTTAATTTAAAATTAAGTGAGATGACGAGTGACGATATAATGGTAACAGGTGACATAGAGACTATTGATTTCGAAAAAATAGAAGATTGAGTTAGGAGAAAAATATGTTTTTTAGAATTTTAATAAAATATATTCTTGGGTATATTAATATAAAGATTGAAGGATATTTTGTTGAAAAGTTTATAAATAAATGTATAAATGAAAATATATTTTTCTGGAATGTAAAAAGAGAGAAGAGCACTATTGTATATATAAATACTGGCATAAAAGATTTTAAAAGACTGTGCAGAATTGCTAGAGAATGCAAATGCAAGATACAAATTAAGGAGAAAAAAGGATTACCGTTCATATTAAATAGGTATAGAAAAAGAAAAATATTTGCATTTTTCGTTGTTTTAATTGCAATATTGCTAATTGTTACTTCTAAATTTGTGTGGAATATAAGAGTAGAAGGAAATAACAAAATTAATCAAAGTGAAATTGTTTCTATGCTTGAACAAAAGGGACTAAAAGTAGGGACTTTAAAGAGTAGAGTCAATTCACAAGAGATAATAAATGAGATAAGGCTGGAAAGAGCTGATATCGCTTGGATTGGAATAAGTATTGAAGGCACAAATGCTATTGTAAAGATAGTGGAAGCAGAAGCTAAACCTGAAATAATAAACGAAGAAGATTATTGTAACATTATTGCAACAAAAGATGCACAGATAGTAAAGATAAGTGCACAAAACGGTATCCCCGTAGTAAAACAAGATGATGTTGTAACTAAAGGAGACATTCTTATTGCAGGTTGGATAGACGGCAAGTATACTGGTACTAGGTATGTACATGCGGAGGGGGAAGTAAAGGCGAAAGTTTGGTACACAGAAAAGGAAAAAGTGGCTCTAAATCAGGTGATTGAAGAGAAAACAGGAAACACAGAAGAAAAATATAAAATAAAAATAAATAATTTTACAATAAATTTGTTCAAAACCCTTCCAAAATTTGAAAAATATGATACAATAGAAACGTGCAATTCGGTAAAAATATTTTCTAATTTTTATTTGCCAATAGAACTTGTAAAAATTACAAATTCAGAAATAGTAGAAAAGCAAATTACCTACGGAACTGAGGAAGCAAAGCAATTAAGTGTGCAAAAAGCATGCAAAAAAATAGAAGAAAAACTGCAGGATAATCCGGAGGTATTACAAAAGTATGTAAATACAAATGTAAATAATGATTATGTAGAGGCAGAGGTTACCTACGAGGTATTAGAAAATATTGGGACTAAAGAAAAAATAGTATTTTGAAAGGATGAGAGATATGGAAGAAAAAAGTCTTAGAGTTTACTCAGATAAAAAGTTTTTTACTAAATTAACAAATACTATCACAAAACTATTAATACCAACAAAGATAGGAATTAATGGAATGTTAATTTCTATAAAGAGGAACAATGTTTTAAAAGCTTATGAAAATTACACAAATAGTGAAAATGTAGAAGCAGACAAAAAGGATGAAGTAGAGAAAAAATATGAGGATATGTTTTCTCTTTATCTTGAAGCAATAGATAAACACATGATGGATAATGTTTATAAAAAGGTAAAAAATGATACAGCAACAGGTTTTGAAAGAGAAGCATTGTCTAAGTATTACATGGTAATCCACTTAAAAGATACTGAATATTTGGAGTATAAATACAGAAAGCAAATATTCTTAATACAGTTGGATTATGACACAGTAAAAGAATTAAATAAAGAAAAACTTACAGATAGATATGAGCATTTTTATGCTAGTAGAATGGAAGCTTTATATAAAAAATTATTGAAAAATTATTCAATAAAATTATCTGATGACTTACAACCAAGAGAAAAAGATGAAATTTATAATAAAATCTTTGGAACAGTTGAAGAATATATAACAGATATTTTACCAATAAAAATGAAAGAAGAACCTGATAATAAAATTTATAAAGAAATATTATCAGACTATGAAAACTTCGAAAGATTTACAGTTGGCAAACTTGATCAAAATGATGTAATTGAAAAAAATATGATATTACTTGGAATAAGCAGAAAATTATTTACACATAGTTTGCCACTTGTAATTGCAGAACAATGTTATGAAAAACTTTTAGTAGATGCAAGAACTTTAATAATGGACACAAAAGTTATTAGAAAGCAAGAAAAAGCTTATGGATTGTTAATCAACATCATAGATGATTACAATTTAAGGCTTTTATCTACAAAAATTTATTGGGACAAACCTTCTGATAGGGAAGAATACAAAAAGTTTTATGCTGAATATAAGAAAGTTAATGAACTAAAAGAAAAGAGTTACATGGAATATTCAAAGAATAAAGAAATATTATTCTTAAAAAGAGAACTAAAAGAAGTGTACAAAAATTATAATAGATATTTTAGAATAATTAAATTTTACAAGAGAAAACTAGTTGCACTAGGTGCAATGAAAGAATTGAAAAACAGCTGTACATCGGAAGGATGCTACAAAAAAGTAGAAGCTGAAACAGAAAAAGTTTTAGATAAAGTTGTAATATAAAGTAAAAGAGGTAATATTTTGGAAATTGTGCAAATAGATTTCTTTGAAATAGAAGAAAATGATGAATACAAAAAAATAATTCAAAAGGTTGTTCAAACTTGTTTTGAAACAGAAAAGCTTATGAATACAAATCTATATTTAAATGTTATATTAACAAATCCAGAAACAATAAGAGCAACAAATAAGCATTATAGAGAAATTGACAAAGAGACAGATGTGCTATCTTTTCCAATGTTTCAAAAAGAGGAACTTGATAAATTAGTAGAAGAAAGCCAAACCAAAAAAGAAATTGTTGAAGATGTTTTAGGGGATATAATGATTTCTATTCCAAGAGTTATAGAACAAGCGAATGAGTATGGTCATAGTGTAGAAAGAGAGCTTGCCTATATGGTAGTACATGGATTTTATCATGTAATGGGATATGATCATATAAAAGAAGAAGATAAAGCTATAATGAGACCAAAAGAAGAGTATGTTTTAAGTAAATTAAATATAACAAGATAGTAGGGAAGTAATATGAAAAAAGACGATCATAAAATGAAAAACGACAACTTTTTTGAAGCCTGGGGAAATGCAACAAACGGAATAATTTACTCGGCGACAACTCAACGAAATATTAGAATTCAGCTTGTGCTAGCCGTTATAGTAATGGTGTTATCTTTATTTTATGGACTAAATACGGCAGAATTTTTATGTTTGCTATTTGCAGTTTTTTTGGTTATATTTGCAGAATTGATAAACACTGCGATAGAAACTGTGGTTGATTTGTTTGTAGATGTTTATCATCCAAAGGCAAAAATTTCAAAAGATGTTGCAGCCGGAGCGGTTGTGTTGGCAGCATGCAATGCTTTAGTGGTTGGATATTTTATATTTTTTAAAGAAGAAAATTTAAAGGCTATTAGTGATAGCATATTTAATAATATGGTAAAGTCACCAATGCATCTTGCTTTTGTTGCGATTATGTTGGTTGTAATAGCAGTAATCTCTATGAAAGCAGGTTGCTCAAAGAAAACTGAGAGGGGAGAACTTGTAAAAGAGGGATTTGTTCCAAGTGGTCAATCTGCAATAGCATTTGCAGCACTAACAGCAATTTGGCTAAACAGCAAAGATATAGTAACATTTACACTTGCATTAATTTTATCAATACTAGTTGTTGAAAATAGAGTTGGAAGTAATGCTAGAACTAAAGCGGAAATCGTTTTTGGAGCATGTATGGGAGTTTTAATAGTACTGTTAATTTATGGATTAACAATATTTAAAATTCAATAAAAAAGAAAGAGCTTAATGTTCGAATTTTATAAATATAGCAAACAAGGAGTATAAAGTATGAATAATAAAACTAGAATACTTGTAGTAATTTTAATAATAATCGTTATATTATGCGGAGGAATAATTGCCTATAAATTTTATAGAGATAAATCTCAAAATGTAGCAAGTAACGATGAAGAACCACAGAATACAGTTGAAGAACCACCATTAGAAGTTGAAATAAAAACAGTTCAAACTTTTAAGGGTGATGAGAGGCCAATAGCAGTTATGATAGATAATCATAAAGCAGCATTACCACAGGGCGGACTAAATAATGCATATATGGTTTATGAAATTATTGTTGAAGGTGGAGAAAGCAGATTGATGGCTTTGTTTAAAGGTCAAAATCTTGAAAAAATTGGACCAGTAAGAAGTTCAAGACATTATTTCCTAGACTATGCACTAGAAAATGATGCAATATATGTTCATTATGGATGGAGCCCACAAGCACAATATGATATTTCTAATTTAGGTGTTAATAACATAAACGGAATTTCAGAGAGCGAGAGTTCTTTCTGGAGAGTAAAAGATAAGAGGGCACCACACAATGTGGCAACTAGTACGGCTAAAATTCTTTCAATAGCAGAACGTAAAGGCTATAAAACAACTTCAACAAAGAAGAGCGTACTAAATTGCGTAACAGATGAAGTTGAACTAACAGATGGTCAGAACGCAGAAAAAATAACAATTCCATATTCTTATTCAAACGATGTAGAATATACATATGATGCTACAACAAAGAGATATCAAAGATACTCAAAAGGTGTAAAAGAAACTGATTGGAGTACAGGAGAAAATATAACAACAAAAAATATAATAATAACATTTGCAAAAAATTCAGTATTGAATGATGGAGAAAACAAAGACAGACAAACATTATCAAATATTGGAACATTAAATGGATACTATATTACAAATGGTAAAGCAATAAAAATTACCTGTGAAAAGACTTCAAGAAGTGCACAAACTGTGTATAAAGACCTAGATGGAAACGAAATAAAAGTAAATGACGGAAATACATATGTTCAAATATGCCCAATAAATGCAAAAGTAACAATAGAAGGGGCAGAGGAAACCGTAACAGAGGATGTTGATTAAAGAAAAAATAATTCGTGTTATTTAGTAATACGAATTATTTTTTTTTAAAATATTTTTTCAAATTTATAGTCTTTATCTAAGTTCTTATTTAAATACAAACTGCTAATTATTTGCAGTTCTTTTTTTGATTCATCAGATACATTGAATGAATATATTTTTTTCGCAGGTGCTGTACATATATATTTTAGAGCATCGAAAGTATCTTTAGTAATTTGAATTGCAGATTTATCCACTCTTCCACAATTATTACATAAGAAACCACTGTGAGCTATGCTAAAATAGCAGATATTTTCTGGAGAGCCACAGCTTACACATTTTCCGAGTCTTGGAGAATAGCCTAGTAATACCATAAGACGCAATTCGAAAACAGACAGTATAAAATCTTTGTCCACGTCTGTTTCTGAGATTATATATAATGTATTTAATAACAATTGAAGTATCTTATACGTGTATTGGTTTTCGTCAGTAACATCATATACAAGCCTTGAAATAAAAGAAGCATATGTTAGCTTGTCTAAGTCTTTACGAATATTGTAAAAAACTTCGATAGGCTCGCATGAGTTAAGATTATAAGAATTTACACCACTATATACAACTAAGTCACTAAAACTTAAAAATTGGGAGCCAGCCATAAGAGGACTCTTAGGTTTTCTAGCCCCCTTTGCAGCACAACCAATTTTACCAATATCAGGAGTTAAAATTGATACCATTTTATCAAAATCTCCCATGTTACTTTCTAAAAGAATTATTCCCTTTGTCTTTATTATTCCCATAAATATCCTTCTCGTAATTTATTTGATTATTAAGTGCGTTTTTTTGTAAATCTCTTTCAACATTTTCTACTTCCATTAACTCCAAAAAAGTATTGATATTACCAGTGTTTTTAAAAGTATTCCATGCTAATTTTTTTATCATATGACTCCTCCTAATGTATAACAAATATACTAGCTAATTTTATCTTTTGCTAATTTTAGTTTTTTATACTAAAAATTATTGTAATTTAAATTTCTTAATAAGTGCTGTGTCATTTAGCCAATCTTCTCTAACTTTAACCCACAACTGCAAGTTTATTTTAGTATCTAGCATTTTCTCTAAGTCTTCTCTTGCATATGTTCCAATCTTTTTAAGCATTTGTCCGTTTTTTCCGATGATGATTCCTTTATGTGAATTTCTTAAACAATATATAGTTGCAGAAACGTCATAAATTCCTTCGCCAGTCTTAGTTTTCCTAAATTTCATTTTATCTGTTTCAACGTAAATTCCATGAGGAACTTCATCATTCAAAAGTTTCAAAGCTTTTTCTCTTATGGTCTCTTCTGCAAGTTGTCTCAAAGTTTGGTCAGTATATTCCTCAGTATCATAATATGCAGGACATGGTTTTAGGTGTGTTTCAATTTCATCTAACAAAACATCTAAGTTTTTATTTTTAGTAACAGAAATAGGAATAACAGCTTGAAAATTATATTCGTTAGAATATAGCTCGATTAATTTTGCAATTTGAGCTTTATCAACTAAATCAATTTTGTTAATTACAAGAATACATTTTTTCTTAGATTCTATTATCTTGTCTAATATAATTCGGTCACCTCTGCCAATTTCCTCAGAAGTTGCATCAATAACAAAAACAATTATATCAACATCCAAAGAGGCTCCGAAAGCAGTTTCCACCATTACGTTTCCAAGTTTAGATTTTGGTTTATGTATTCCAGGTGTGTCTACAAAAATAATTTGTGAATTAGGACGATTTACAATTGCCCTAATTGCAGTTCTTGTAGTCTGAGTTTTGTTTGCAACCGCTGCAACCTTTTCGCCGACTAAGGCATTTATAATACTAGATTTTCCAACATTTGTTCTGCCTAACATAGAAACAAAGCCAGATTTAAAATTTGAATTTTCCATAATTTACTCCATCTATATTATAACCTATCTGAAATCAATTTTTTGTAGAAGTCAGTAGATTAAAAAAAATATTAATTATTTTGCAAATTATAATGCTAATCAGAAATAATTTGTTTTTTTAAATTCAACATGTCGCTCTTGGTCGGAGCTCCTTCGGACTCCTCAAAAGGCGAGCTTCCAGTTGAATTTTTCAAAAACATAAATTATTTCTGATTAATATTAATATAAAATACCAATCATATTGCAATCAAATTATATAATATTTTTTGCAATGTGTCAAAATTTATGCTATACTATCAAGTGAAATTTTTTTAAGAAGAGGGAAAACTATGTATTTGATAGTGGGGCTTGGAAATCCAGAGCCAGAGTATTCTAAAACAAGACACAACATGGGATTTGATGTAATAAATAAATTATCTACAAAATACGAAATAGAAGTAAAAAAAGAAAAATTTAATGGACTATTTGGAACAGGTGTTATTGAAGGTGAAAAAGTAATGTTGTTAAAGCCACAAACATTTATGAACGCGAGTGGAGAATGTGTGGAAAAGTTTGCTAAATTTTATAAGATAGAAGCAAAAGATATAATAACAATATTTGATGATATAGATATAGAAACTGGAACTATGAAAATAAGAAAAAAAGGTGGAGCCGGGACACACAATGGAATGAAATCCATGGTAAGAGAGTTAAATACTACTGATTTCCCACGTGTTAGAGTGGGAACAGGAAAACAAGAGAAAATAGCTGATTTAGTCGATTATGTCATAGGAAGAGTTAATGATGAGGAATATAAGAAACTAGAAATTGGTGTGGAGAAAGCAGAAGTTGCAGTTGAAGAAATTCTGAAAATCGGAATAGATAATGCAATGAATAGATTGAATTGAAGGAATATAACAAAATGAAAGATATAATAATTAATAAAAATGAGGATGGTAGTAATTTAATAGCATTAGTTGAAAATGGTAAGTTAATTGAAAAATATGATGATGACGAATCTATTAAAGCTAATGAGGGAAATATTTATTGTGGTATTGTGCGTGACCTTTTACCAGGAATGCAGTCAGCTTTTGTTGACATTGGAGAAGATAAAAATGCTTTTACACATATAAAAGATGTAATACCCAAGGTAAGTAATGTGACAGGCAATAAAGACGAAAATCTTGAAAAATATAAAATAAAAGACTATTTAAAAGTTAATATGCCAGTATTGGTACAAGTAAAAAAGAGTGAGGAAAACCTAAAAGGGGCAAGAGTATCAACACATATTAGCATAACTGGAAGATTATCTGTATTAATGATAAATGTGGATTTTATAACAATTTCTCAAAAGATTGAAAACAAAGAAGAAAGAGCAAGACTAAAAAAGCTAGCTTCTGAAATACTAAGTGAATTAAATGAAAACAGTAAATACGGATTAATTTTAAGAACATCAGCCGAAGGCAAGGAAAAAGCTGAAATAAAAAAAGATGTTGCTGATTTAATTGAAATATGGAAGAAAATAAAAGCGTCATATGATGAAAATTTGAAAGATAAAAGACCACAACTAATTTTCCAAAATTATGATGTAATATCAAAGTTTTTAGTAAGTGTATTAGAAACTGATGTAGATAGAGTAATTGTTAACTCAAAAAATACCTATGAAACAATATTAGAATATTTAAAGAGAATTGACAAAGAAAATGTCGAAGTTGTTTTAAATGAGAATGAGGATTTAACCAAAATGCATGATATAGCTGGGCAAATAGAAGAAATGAAGGAGAGAAAAATATGGTTAAAATGTGGAGGATTTATAACAATAGATAAAACAGAAGCACTAACAGCCATAGACATAAATTCTGGAAAATTCACAGGAAAGAAAAATTCAAGTAAAGAAAATACAATATATAAGGTTAATCAAGAAGCAACAGTGGAAATAGCAAAACAACTAAGGCTTAGAAACATAAGCGGAATAATCGTAATAGATTACATCGATATGGAAGAAGAGCAGGACAGAAAAAATATAATGAATTTACTAGAAAAAGAGTTGAAAAAAGATAGAAGTAAAACACAGATAATGGGCTTTACAAAGTTAGATTTATTAGAAATGACAAGAAAAAAACTATAAACATTGACAATAATAAATTTATGTGATAAAATTATAGCCTGTAAGCCGCCTGAGTCGGGCCACTAAATGCTAGATTATAAAAAATAAGCTAGATGCCTAGTATTTTATGCTTAGCGAGTATACATATAAAGGGAGGTGTACAATTAATGTACGCAATAATTGAAAGTTGTGGAAAGCAATACAAAGTAGCAGAAGGTGATGTTGTATTCTTCGAAAAATTAGATGCTGAAGAAGGAAAGAAAGTTTCTTTTGATAAAGTTGTTTTAGTATCTGATGACAAAAAAGTAGAAGTTGGAGCTCCTTATGTTAAAGGTGTAAAAGTTGAGGGAAAAGTATTAGCTAATGGAAAAGGTAAGAAAATAGTTATCTACAGATACAAAGCTAAGAAAAATGAAAGAAAAACTCAAGGACATAGACAACCATTCACAAAGGTTGAAATAACATCTATAAAAGTTGCTGCAGAGAAGAAAGCAGAAACAAAATAATAATTATATAGAGAATATAAAAACATGAAGGGAGTGAAACATAATGGCTCATAAGAAAGGTCAAGGTAGTGTTAAGAACGGAAGAGACAGTGAGTCAAAACGTCTTGGACTAAAAAGAGCTGATGGTCAAGTTGTTCCAGCTGGAAACATTCTAGTAAGACAAAGAGGAACAAAATTCCATCCAGGAAAAAATGTTGGCATAGGAAGCGATGATACTTTATATGCAAAAGTAACAGGAACAGTTAAGTTCGAAAGACTTGGAAGAGATAAGAAACAAGTTAGCGTATATACTGCTGAAGAATTAAAAGCTATGGCAGCTAAAATAGAAGCTCCAAAGGCTGAAAAAGTAGAGAAAAAAGTTGAAAAGAAAACAACAACTAAAAAAGCTACTACAAAAAAAGCAACAGCAGAAAGCAAATAATGTGAAATCCTAATGTTGGAGAAATCCGATGTTAGGATTTTTTGAATATATAAATATTTATATTCAAGAAAAAATAATAGGATTTCACAGAAGTATTGTAAAATTAAGGCAAATCTTATATAATATATAAAGTGAAAAAGTTGAAAATAGAATTCAACTAGATTGAGGTCATTAAGAAGGAATGAAATTATATATGAAGTATCGGACTAACTAAACAATCGTTTAATAAAATAAAATCGATTATAGAAAAATACAATAAATACACTTTTAAAATTTTTGGCTCAAGAGCAAGAGGGGATTATAAAAAGGAATCTGATATAGACTTGGCAATAATGGATGATGTTGATGCCAAAACAAAGTTTAATATAATGAATGATTTTGATATGATAGAGATACCATATCAAATTGATTTAATATTTGTTATAGATGTGCAAAAAAAGGAATTTTTGAATTCTATAGAAAGAGATGGTGTGGTGTTTGATGAGAAGATTTGAAGAAAGAAAAAAAGATTATAAAAATGCTTTAAATAGGTTAAGAGAGGCTTTACAAGAAGAGCCTACAGAACTTGCAATAGATGGAATTTTACACAGATTTGAGTTTACTTTCGAGCTTGCATGGAAAACTATTAAAGACTATTTAGAATATATGGGAATTTCAGAGAAGACTGGAAGTCCCAGAGAAAATATTCAACTGGGATTTAAGCATGGAATTATAAGTGATGGTGAATTATGGATTGAAATAATGTTGGCTAGAAATTCATTAGCTCATATTTATGATGAACAACAATCAAGAGAAGTTTATGGGAATATTAAAAGCAAATATATAATGGCTTTTGAAGCGTTGGATAAAGTTTTTGACAATGCTTTATAGAGTTTAATCTAACACTTAGAGGGAGGAATTTGATTAAGTATGGAAAAAGTAAAGAGAATTTTAACAGGAGATAGACCAACAGGAAAACTTCATATAGGTCATTATTTTGGCTCTTTAAAGAAGAGGGTAGAAATGCAAAATTCAGGTTTATATGATCCATATATTTTAATTGCCGATGTGCAAGCATTAACAGATAATTTTAACAATCCAGATAAAGTAAGAAAAAATGTAAGAGAAGTTGCAATGGATTATTTATCTGTTGGAATAGACCCTGAAAAGACAACAATATATATTCAATCTATGATACCAGAAGTTGCTGAACTTACAGTGTTTTACTCTAATTTAGTAACTATTGCAAGGCTAGAAAGGAATCCAACCGTTAAAACAGAAATAGCTCAAAAAAGAGATGTATTCGGAGAAAGTGTTACATATGGATTTTTAGGATATCCAGTAAGCCAAGCAGCTGATATAACATGTTTCGAAGGCGAATTAGTCCCAGTTGGGGAAGACCAGTTACCATTAATTGAACAGTGCAGAGAAATTGTTAGAAAATTTAATTCTATCTATGGAGATGTTTTAATAGAACCAGAAGCAGTTTTATCATCAGCAAAAAGAATAAAAGGCTTAGACGGAAACGAGAAAATGGGAAAATCTCTAGGAAATGCAATATATTTATCTGATAGCGAAGAAGAAATAACCAGAAAAGTTATGAGCGCTGTAACAGATCCAAAGAGAATAAAAAAAGACGATTTAGGAAACCCTGATGTATGTATGGTTGCATACTATCACAATTTATTCTCAACAAAAGAAGAATATGAAAACGTATGCACAGAATGTAGAGCAGGAAGCCGTGGCTGTGTAGCTTGTAAAAAACAATTAGCACATAACATAATAGAAACTTTAAGACCAATTAGAGAAAAGAGAAAATATTATGAAGACCATCCAGAAATAGTAGATAAAATACTGATGGAAGGAACAGCAAAGGCTCAAAAAGTCGCACAAGAGACGATGAAAAAAGTAAAGAAAGCAATGAAATTAGATTATTTTGCCCACTAGGGACGTCCCTTTTTGGTCGAAAAGAATGAGAGGAATAAAATAATGTTTACAGATTATGCAAAAATTTATGTAAGCTCTGGAAAGGGAGGAAATGGTGCAGTGTCTTTTAGAAGAGAAAAGTACATTGCAGCAGGTGGCCCTGACGGAGGAGATGGAGGAAAAGGTGGAGATGTTTATTTTGAGGTTGATCAAGATAGCAACACACTTATAGATTTTAGATACAAGAAAAAGTTTAAGGCTCAAAATGGTGAAAATGGAGAAGGTGCACGTAAATCTGGAAAGAGTGGAGAAGATTTATATATTAAAGTACCAATTGGAACTGTTGTAAAAGATGCTAAGACAGAAGAAATTTTAGCTGATATGTCTGAAAAAGGACAGAGAACTCTTGTATTGCGTGGTGGCAGAGGGGGAAAAGGTAATACCCATTTTGCTACATCTACGAGACAAGCTCCAAGATTTTCGCAAGGTGGAGAAGAAGGAGAAGAAAAAGAAATTATACTTGAGCTAAAATTACTTGCTGATGTCGGATTAATAGGATATCCAAGTGTTGGAAAATCAACGATACTGTCTGTTGTAACAGCAGCAACTCCAAAGATTGCAGACTATCACTTTACAACACTAGAACCTAACTTAGGAGTTGTTAAGCCTGAATATGGAGAAAGCTTTGTAATAGCAGATATTCCGGGCTTAATTGAAGGTGCAAGTGAAGGAACTGGTCTTGGAATTCAATTTTTGAGACATATAGAAAGAACAAGGCTTTTATTACATGTAATAGATGTTTCTGCAGCAGAAGGACGTGACCCAGTTGAGGATTATTATGTAATAAACAAAGAACTTGAAAAATACAGTAAAAAGCTTGCTCAGAGAAAACAAATAATAGTTGCAAATAAAATTGATGCAATGCAAGATTCGACTTTATATGAAAGATTGGAGAAACTTGCTAAGGAAAAAGGTTTGGAAATATTTAAGATATCTGCTGCAACTGGTGAAGGGGTAAAAGAATTAATGCATGAAGTTGCAAAGGTATTAAAGACATTGCCAAAAGAGCAAATAGTAGAGGAAACTACTCCAAGGAAAGTATATAGATTAGAAGAGGAAGAACCATATACAATTACAAGAAAAGAGGATATGTTTGTTGTAGATGGTCCTGCAATAAGAGAATTAATGAGAAAAGTAAATATGGAAGATAATGAATCTTTATATTACTTCCAAAAACGTTTATCTGAATTAGGAGTAAATCAAAAGCTGAAAGATGCAGGAGTACAAGAAGGTGACACAGTAAAAGTATTTGATTATTTACTAGAATGGGAAGATTAGTTTGAAAAAAATTACAAAATTACAAACTTCTGTTTGACAAACGCCTTTTTTTATGATAATATAGTTGCAGAAATTATTTTAGGAGTGATTAGTATGGCTAGAAAAAGAGATCCTTTAGAGTTAAATAAAAGGGAAAAAGACATTCTAAAATTCATAGAAACTGAATTAAATGAAAATGGATATCCACCATCAGTAAGAGAAATAGGAAAGGCTGTAGGTCTAAAATCAACAGCTACGGTACATTCGTATTTAGGAAGACTAGAAGATGGAGGATATATATCAAGGAAAGATAAAAAAGGGAGAACATTACAGCTTATAAGAGGCGGTAAACCTTACAAACCAGCACAATCAGAAGATAAGAGTGTATATTCTGGTAAAGAAATGGTAGAAGTACCTGTTGTTGGAAGAATAACTGCTGGAGCTCCAATTTTAGCTGTAGAAAATATAACAGATACATTCCCAATACCACTAGACTTTATTGGTAATAGTGACTGTTTTATGCTTACTGTTAGAGGAGAAAGCATGATAGAAGCAGGAATTATGAATGGTGATTATATTCTTGTAAAAAAACAAAATACAGCTGAGAATGGTGAAATCGTTGTTGCTCTAATAGATGACGAGGCAACTGTAAAAACGTTCTATAAGGAAAAAGACCATATAAGACTACAACCAGAAAATTCCACAATGGATCCTATAATAGTACCAAATTGTGAGATATTAGGAAAAGTTGCAGGAGTATTTAGAAAATTATAAAACAATAGACAAAAATATTTAAGGTTATAGTTGGAGTAATAAATTATGAGTAGATTAAAAACATTTGGAAAATATCTTTTAATGTTTGTGGCATTTTATATTTTTGTAACAGTTGCATCAATTGGTTTTATAAAAGGTACATACGAGACAATGGAACAGAATGTTTATTCGAGCGATGAAATACAGATTGAAGTTGACGAAGCAAAATCAACATTTGTTAATGGATATGTAAAAGGAAAATTAACCAATAATAGTGATTCAGATATACATTCGAAATATGTTAAGATTAATTTCTTGTCTAAGAAAGGTAATGTGATTTTGACAAAATATCTTAATATAGACGAATTGAAAGCAAAAGAAACAAAAAACTTTACCATAAACTTTGAGGCAGAAAATATAAAATCATTCAATATGAGCTTAGTAGACGAATATATACAAGAAAAATCTAATGCTCAACTAATTAATTTATCAGATGCAGAAAATGAAGAAATAAAAAATATATCAATATTTTTATCAGCAATAATATTATTAAAATATGTAATTTTATAACAATAATAAACGGAAAAATAAAAGCAGAAAAAACTGGAAATAAAGTTAATCTGACTTTTATTTTATTTTTTTATAAGTATTTATATAAAATGCAGTAAAAGGTTTGAAATTTACTAAAATGTGTAATATAATTGTAACAGTTTAGCAATAATCAGAATTGAAAGGAAGATACTGATGTTAGAATTTGGACAAGATATAGGCATAGATTTAGGAACAGCCACAGTTATTGCATACGTTAAAGGAAAAGGTATAGTTTTAAGAGAACCATCAGTGGTTGCTGTAGACAAAGATACAGGTGATGTACTTGCTGTTGGAAAAGAAGCAAGAAGAATGTTAGGAAGAACACCGGGAAACATAATTGCAACAAGACCATTAAGAGATGGAGTTATATCAGATTACACAGTTACAGAAAAAATGTTAAAGTATTTTATAAATAAAATATGTGGAAAGTATATTTTTGCACCACGAATAATGATTTGTGTACCATCAAGAGTTACAGAAGTTGAGAAAAGAGCGGTTATTGATGCAGCATCACAAGCCGGAGCAAGAAAAGTATATCTAATTGAAGAACCACTTGCAGCAGCAATAGGAGCAGGCTTAGATATATCAAAGCCGTGCGGTAATATGGTAGTAGATATTGGTGGAGGAACAACTGATATTGCAATTATCTCTTTAGGTGGAACGGTTATAAGCACATCAATCAGAGTTGCTGGAGATAAATTCGATGAGTCGATAGTCAAATATGTAAAAAAGAAGCATAATATCATGATAGGCGAAAGAACGGCAGAAGATTTAAAAATAAACATAGGATGTGTATATCCAAAAATACAGGATGCAGAAATGGAAATTAGGGGAAGAGATTTAATAACTGGCTTACCAAAAACAGTTACAGTATATTCAAGTGAAATGCTTGAGGCGCTAACCGAATGTGCAGAGCAAATTGTGGAAGCTGTTCATTCAATATTAGAAAAAACACCACCAGAATTATCTGCAGATATAAGTGATAGAGGAATATACATGACTGGCGGAGGATGCCTTATAGATGGACTAGATAAATTATTGCAAGAGAGAACAGGAATAAATGTAATGGTAGCACAAGATTCTGTTTCGTGTGTAGCACTAGGAACTGGCAAGGCGTTAGATAATTTAGACGTTCTAGATGGTAAGAAGAGATTAAAAAAATAAACTGACTATATGTTCGAAAATATTGCATGTAATACTAAAAATATAGTATAATTTTGAATATATTGAATTTTTTAAAGGTGAAATAAATGAATAAAACAAAAAGAAAAATATTCGAAACATCGATGAAACTATTTGCAGAAAAAGGATATGATGCAACTAGCATAGAAGAAATAACTGCAAATGTTGGAGTGGCAAAAGGAACACTGTATTATCACTTTTCAAGCAAAGAAGAAATCTTTCAATTTTTAATTGAAGAGGGAGTGAAACTATTAAAAAACAGTGTTGAAATTAAAACTGAAAAATTGGAAAACTCAATAGATAAAATCAAAGCTGTTGTGTTAATAGAAATAAAGGTACTAGTAAAATATGAAGATTTCATGACCATAGTTTTGAGTGAAATATGGGGTAATGGACCAAGAAGTATTTTATGCAAAAAATATGTATTCGAATATATACAAATGATAGAAAAAATTGTTGAAAATGGAATAAACAAAAAAGAAATAATTGACGGTGATAAAAATGTTATAGCCTCTGGTATATTCGGGTTTACCTGTTCGAGTTTGATTTACAAAATGAGAACAGATAAAGAAATAAATGTACAAGAATTATATTCAGAAATAGAAAAAACATTTATACGAAAATTAAAGAGATAATTAGTATTAGAATGGGGAAAGGAGTGCAGTGGTTTTAAGACTGCTGACGAAGAAAATGAGAATATTAAAAGATTTTAAAATACCAGATTTTAAATTTAAAAAGATTGAAATGAATGATATACCAAATGTTGAAGATGTAAAAGTAGATTATTCGAAAGTTATGGAAGCTCAAGAGAAGAAAAACAAAAAGCATCAACCATATCCAGCAACAGATTATAAGACTGTAAAAGAAATATTTATACATTCTATGAAAAATTACGCAGATGAAACATTAATATTGCAAAAACCAAATCATAAAGAACCATACAAAGAATACACATATAAAAAGTTTGGTGAGGACGTAGTAGACTTGGGGTCTAAACTTATAAAAATGCTACCAAAGAATGCAAGAGTAGTAATTGTTAGTGAAACAACATATGATTGGTATGTATCTTATATGACGTTACTTTGTGGTGCTGGAATAGTTGTTCCTGTTGACAAGGAACTTCCAGAAAATGAACTTGAGAATGTAATTAATAGAGCAAATGCAACTGCTGTAATTTATTCGGCTAAAAAAGAGGATGCAATAAAAAAGATAGAAAATAATGTTCCAACTGTAAAATATTTTATTAAAATGGATTCTGATGAACATATAATGGATAAACACATGGGATTCAATTATCTAATACAAGAAGGAAAGGAAATATTTGATAGTGGAGATACATCATATTTGGATATAGAAATTGATCCAGAAGAATTTAAAATGTTAATATTCACTTCAGGAACAACTTCTAAATCTAAGGGAGTAATGATTTGCAATAGAAATTTGGCAGCTAATATAAATGCAGTTTCAGAATATGTAAAATTATATACTTCAGATAGACTATTCTCAGTACTTCCATTACATCATACATATGAATCAACAATAGGTTTCTTACTTCCATTTGCATGTGGATGTTCTGTTGCTGTATGTGAAGGACTAAGATATATTGTGCCAAACTTACAAGAATCGAAACCAACAGCAATGCTCGCTGTTCCATTACTAATAGAGAGTTTATACAAGAAGATAAATGAGACAATTAAGAAAAGCAAAAAAGATGGAATGGTAAATTCTATGATACATATTACAAACCTTTTGAAAAATGTAAATATAGATATAAAGAGAAAAGTTTTTAAAGAAATATTAGATAACTTAGGTGGAAATCTAAGAATAATAGTTTCTGCAGCAGCTCCAATCGATGCAAAAGTTGGCAAATGGGTAGAAGATATAGGAATAAAATTCTTACAAGGATATGGACTTACAGAAACAGCTCCTATTGCAGCACTAACCCCTGAATATGAACCATCTAGATATGCTTCAACTGGTGTGGCCGTAAAGGATACAGACATTAAACTAAAAAATGTAAATGATGCTGGAGAGGGAGAAATTCTTATCAAAGGGCCAACTGTAATGCTTGGATATTATGAAGATGAAGAAGCAACAAATGAAGTTATGGAAGATGGATATTTCTGCTCTGGGGATATTGGAAGAATAGACTCAGATGGATTTATTTACATTACTGGTAGAAGTAAGAATGTAATAGTAACACAAAATGGAAAAAATATTTATCCAGAAGAAATAGAACTAATGCTTGGCAAAATTCCAGAAATATCTGAATGTATGGTATATGGAAAGAAAGAATCAGAAGATGCTCATGACAAAGAATTAATAATAACAGCTAAAATTATACCAAACTATACTAAAATAGAAGAGCTACACGGAAAGAATTTATCAGATGATGATATTTATAAAATAATTTGGGATAAGGTAAAAGAAAATAATAAAAAGCTTACATCTTATAAGGCCGTAAAGAAAATTGAAATAAAGAAAGACGAATTTGAAAAAACAACAACAATGAAAATAAAAAGATTCGCAGAAATAAATAAAGATAAGGCTATAAAATAGGCCATATATACTAAAATCGTAATAAAAAAGGTAGAAATATTGCAGTAATTAACAAAAATAGTTGCTGTAATATTTTTGTAATAAAAGTGTTAGAAAAGTGTAATACAAAAACAACCAGTAACTATTGTAATTTTTTGTTGAATAATATATAATTATTTTATATTATAGTGATACATATGAAGAGGAGGAATTTTACAATGTCTAGATCTGGCATAGTAAATGTAAGAATGGTAATAACCGAGGAAAAAATATTATCAAACATAGCGAAAGTTCAAAGATTGATAGATCCAAATAGCAAAAAGCAAATCGTTCAATTAGAAGATGACGCTTTCTTTAAAGATCTAGTAGAATCTATAAAAACATATTTAATTGAATATCCAAAAAAGAAAAACTTCCCAAAGAGTGTGTATAAAGCTGCTTATGGACTTGTAGAATTTGCTACAAATGAATTTGAAGAAAATACAAAGCAAATAGAAGAGTTAATAAGACAAAGAGAGAAGAACATCGCTTTATCAGGTGAACTAAAGGATGTTTTAAACATGGTTGTAAATAAAGAAGATGGCTGGAAAGAATCTATAAAAGAAATGTCAGATGATTTCACAGAAGATATACTAGATACATTAGGTGTAATTGGAAGATCAAAATCAGACAAATCACAAAATTATCAAGATGCATTAAAATTAATAAATGCGAGAATTGCAAACCTAGAATCAAACTTACATATCGAAATAGATATGGAAAGAATTGAAGATAAGTCAAAAGCTCTTAGCTACATAGGCATAGAAGTTGCAGATGCATTAAAATTAATACCAGCACCACAAGAAGATGCTGAAGAAGTTGTAGAAGAAAAAATAGAAACAGTTGAACAACCAAAGGCACAAATTTTACAACAGGCACAGCCAGTTGAACAAGATACACAATATTATGAGTCAACAAGAGTGGAAGTAAAACCTTCATTATGGCAAAGATTTAAACAAAGCAAATTTGTAAGAACAATTAAATATATAATGAAGATAAAAGTTGTATTAGATATACCAGCATTACCAAGTGCTGATGAAGACAGAAGATAATATTTTATTTAAATAAATATTATAACTAATGATAAAAAAATTTGCAAAACACAAAGGCATAAAGAAGGCATATAATTTACATATGCTTTCTTTTTAAATTATTGTGATAAAAAAATGGATATAATCAAGAAAAGAAAGGAAGATTAGCTAATATGAAAATTGCATTAATAAATGAAAATAGTCAGGCAAGCAAAAATACAATAATTTATAAAGAATTAAAGAATGTTGCAAACATACATGGTGATACAGTATATAATTATGGAATGGAAAGTGCAGAAGAAAATAATTTAACATATGTACAAGCTGGGTTACTAGCAGCAATATTAATAAATTCTAAGGCAGTAGACTTTGTTGTGACTGGTTGTGGCACAGGAGAAGGAGCTTGTCTTGCTTTAAATAGCTTTCCAAATGTTTTATGTGGTCACATAGAGGATCCAACAGATGCATATTTATTTAGCCAAATAAATGCTGGAAATGCGGTAGCATTAGGGTATGCTAAAGGCTTCGGTTGGGGTTCAGAATTGACATTAAGATATATATTTGAAAAATTATTTGAGGCACCAGCTGGTGGTGGATATCCCAAAGAAAGAGTTGTACCAGAGCAGGCTAATAAAAAGATATTAGATGAAGTAAAAAAAATTACGCATAAAGATATGCTTACAATTTTAAAAGAGATTGATAGAGAATTTTTACTACAAACAATAAATAGAGAACAATTTAAAAAATATTTCTTTGAAAATGCAGAAGATGGAGAAATAAAAGAATTTATAAAAGAAATCATGAAATAAGAAATAAAAACAGTATCTATATTTCAAGATGCTGTTTTTTGGTGGGCAGAGATGGATTCGTCAAGCCGCGTCGAGAAAACCGTCCGCCGGACGCTTTTCTAATCCTCCTTTTCGAATCCATTTTTTTATGAGAAACAAAAAAAGTAATATTCTTTTCAGAATACTACTTTATTCTTGGTGGGCAGAGATGGATTCGAACCATCGTACCCTTACGAGAACAGATTTACAGTCTGCCGCCTTTAGCCACTCGGCCATCTGCCCATTTAGCCATTTAAAAAATAATAAATGGTGCACCCTCAAGGATTCGAACCTTGGACCGACCGGTTATGAGCCGGTTGCTCTGACCAACTGAGCTAAGGGTGCATTTCTTAACGCACTTAGAAGTATACAATATTTTTGAATAGATGTCAATACATTTTTTGAAAAAACTTAAAATTGCTGGAATTATTTTTTGATACATATATTAATAACTAAAAATTGAAAAGAAGCATACTGCAAAGGTAAGAAGGATAAACATATGCTATTTACTTTTTTAAAAAAAGATGATAAACTACATACAGAGTACGTAATTCATTTGTAATGAGGAAGGAGTTGCATAACTATGCGGCCGTTCATTGTTGAATTTGTTGGTACACCTGAAGCTGGTAAGACTACCAGCGTGAAAATGCTGAGAAGAAGCTTGGAGGAAAAAGGCTATAAAGTTGGATTAGTTAGAGAATCGGCGGAAATTGTACCTGATATGTTTAAAACAGGTAGTTCCAAAGGTAACATCTGGATGACCTTGAAGACAGCACAGAAACTTTATGAAGAAATTAATAATGTCAGAGATATTGTTTTGGTGGACCGTGGCATTGTGGATTCTCTCTCGTGGAACTATTTGTATGCTAAACGTGGTGAATTTTCCGAAGAAAAAAGCAAATGTGTTGAAAATTTCTTTGAAGCTATTGGAGTTAAGACTGATTTCGTTGTAGCACTTACTATTCCGACCGAAGAAAGCATTAGAAGAAGAGGCGGAGAAGGTCACGTTGTAAATAGAAAGTTTATTGAGGAGTTCAACAGAGAAATCATTGGCAACTTTTTAAAAAGCGTGGAAATTGATAAGGTGCTGTTAAATACTGAAAGCAAGACTCCTGTGGAGGTGCATGACTGGTTGCTGGGGGCAATTGAAGAAAGTTATGCAAAATTCAAAGAAAACAGTGCAAGCAAAGAAGAGGAGTAAATACAATTTGACAAAATATGACGGGGGAAGTATATAAAACATATCCCCCGTTTGTAATTAATATAAAAACTGGAAAGGAGTGTATGGTACTAACTTTAGTATCATATAGAAAAATATAATGAAAATTTCAACAAAAGGTAGATATGCATTAGCAATAATGCTGGATTTGGCCATGAATAATCCAGAAGAATATATATCATTAAAAGATATTGCAACAAGACAAGAGGTTTCAATAAAATATTTAGAAAGAATAATTGCAATATTGAATAAGGCAGGTTATGTGAAAAGTTCTAGAGGAAATGCCGGAGGATACAAGCTTGCTAGAAAACCTAATGAATATAAAGTTGGGGATATTTTGAGAACTGCGGAAGGGGATTTAGCCCCAACAACATGTGTTCAGGAAGGCTGCCATAAGCAAGATAGTTGTTTAACATATTCTTTCTGGCAAGGGCTAGATAATGCAATTGAAAATTATGTGGATAGTAAAACTTTAGAGGATTTGATAAAAAATAGATAAAAGGCGAACTCTTATTTTAAAATAAGAATTCGTCTTTTGAAAATCATACAAATTTTTCTGCCTATAGTTTGCATTATGCTTTAACATGTTTTTGTAACAGATTGCATAATTCCTTCTTCATACACAGCTGTTATTCTGATTCATGACATTTTGTAATGAATTGTACAGTTGGCTCTCAGTTACTAATTTGTACCAGTTTGTACATTACCATTTGGCATTTGTAATTTCTTTATTTAATTTATCTGCTTGCTCTTGAGATAAATATTTATATTTTAGCATTGATGAAACAACCTTACGCTGTCTGCTCTGAGTTAAATTAAAATTTACTGTTGGCGCATACACACTTGGTGCATTTGGAATTCCGGCAAGCATTGTGGCGTCATAAAGAGTCATATCTTTTGGCTCTTTTTTTAGGTAGCCTTCGCAAGCTTCTTTTATCCCATAATATCCGTTCCCAAAGTATATTGTGTTTACATATAGTTCTAAGATGTCGTCTTTCGAGTAATCTTTTTCGAGCTTGAAACTTAGAATTCCTTCAGCAACTTTACGGCTTACAACATCATCTTCAGATATGAAGTATAAGTTTTTTGCTGTTTGCTGAGTAATTGTGCTACCACCTTCTTTAAATTCTTTCTGCTTTATGTTACTGACTATTGCACGAGCTAGAGCAATTGGATCGATTGCTCCATGATTGTAATATCTGTGATCTTCAACTGCAATTACTGCATTTTTGTAATAGTCTGGTAAAGCTTTTAAAGATACGAAGCTTTCATCTGATTTTATAGATGAAATTTTATCTTCAAGACTTATTGATGATAGTTTTGAGTCATACAACTTTTTTCCATTCATATAGAATACACTGAACACAATGATAATTATGATTAATAAAAATAATAAAAGTCTTCTTATAAATTTCATATAAAATTCATCCCTTTCAAATTATATTAAATAGTATTATTGAAAAAATCTTTATTAAATAATTTTGTAAATATTTTCTGCAATGTTAATTTTACTAAATATATTATAACATATAGAATATGAATTTAAAGTGACTTTAAAAAATAAAGTTTAGTAAATATAATTAGAACTAATTTAGAGTCTAAAAATTAAGAAAAATTTTTTCGTTAAATTTAAAAAAATTGTCAAAAAGGTTTGACAATTTCTGTTTGTTAATACATAATATAGAATGATGATATTAAACGATGAGATGAATTTGATAAGTTACGAAGGAGGAAATTTAATGTACGTATTTAATAAAATAACAGTAACTCCACAACTACCAGAAAGAATTAATAAATTGTCTGAAATTGCTGGTAACCTATGGTGGGCTTGGAATACAGATTTCTTAAAATTATTTAAGATAATTGATGGTGATTTATGGGAGACTGTTGGAAAGAATCCTGTTAAGTTTTTAAAACTTGTTTCACAGGAGAGATTGGAAAATGTAGCCGAAAATCCAGAATTTTTGAAGGAATATGATAAAATTGCAAATGATTTTTATGACTACATGAATAGTAAATCAACATGGTTTAAGAAAAATTATCCAGATAATAAGAATGATTTGATTGCATATTTTTCAGCAGAATATGGATTAGACCAAATTTTACCAATATATTCTGGTGGACTTGGAATTTTATCAGGAGACCACTTGAAGTCAGCAAGTGATTTAGGTATACCACTTGTGGCTGTTGGATTATTATATAAAAAAGGATTTTTCCATCAGATTATAAATGGTTATGGACAACAATATGAAGAAGATAGAGAAAATGATATAGATACTCTACCAATATATCCTGTAAAAGATGTAGAAGGTAAAGATTTATTAGTATATGTAAATATGCCTAAAAAGAGATTATATTTAAAGGTTTGGCAAGTTAATGTTGGAAGGGTTAAATTGTATTTGATGGATTCTGACATAGATGCAAACATTCCTGAATACAGATGCATAACAGCTCATTTATATGGTGGAAACCAGGAAATGAGAATCCAACAAGAAATTGTTCTTGGAATGGCTGGAACAAGTCTTCTAAAAACTTTAGGATTAAATCCTACTGTATATCATATGAATGAAGGACATTCAGCTTTCTTAATATTGGAATTAATGAAGAATATTATTAAAGAAAAACAAGTAAGCTTCGATATGGCAGAGGAGATTGTTGCTGCAAAAACAGTATTTACAACTCATACTCCGGTTCCAGCAGGAAATGATATATTCCCACTATCTTTAGTTGAAACTTATTTTAAAGATTATTGGAATAGATTTTCTATTACCAAAGAAGAATTTTTCAGATTAGGAATGAAACCAAATGCGGATTTATCTAATACTGGATTTAACATGGGAATTCTTGCTTTAAAATTCTCTGGAAAGAAGAATGGAGTAAGTAAATTACATGGTGCGGTTTCTAGAGAATTGTTTGGAGAGGTATGGCCAAACATAGCTCCAAATGAGGCTCCAATCGATTATGTAACAAATGGAATTCACACTTGTACATGGCTTGCACCAAATTTAAAGAGATTATTTAATGAATATTTAAAACCATATTGGCAAGATGATATCAAGAATGATGCAACCTGGCAGAAGATTGCAGATATTCCAGACCAAGAATTATGGAATGCTCATATGGAAAGAAAAGTTAAACTTTTGAAATTGGTAAAGGAAAATATAACAAATAGATTAAAAAGAGAAGGATATCGTTATAGTGATATAAATGATATCACATCAAAATTAGATCCAAATGCTTTAACAATAGGATTCTCTAGAAGATTTGCTACATATAAGAGAGCTACTTTAATATTTAAAGATTTAGAGAGAATAACACAAATACTAAACGAGGCTGGAAAACCAGTTCAAATAATATTTGCAGGAAAGGCACATCCATCAGATAATGGAGGAAAAGATTTAATAAGATATATTCACGAATTATCTATGAAGCCTCAATTTAAAGGTAAGATTTTCTTACTTGAAAACTACAACATAGGTATATCTAAATATTTAGTAAGTGGTGTTGATGTATGGCTAAATACTCCAAGAAGACCAATGGAAGCATCTGGTACATCTGGACAAAAGGCAGCTGTAAATGGCGTTATAAACTTTAGCGTGCTTGATGGCTGGTGGGCAGAAGGATACAACCAGAAAAATGGTTGGACAATAGGAACTAATGCCGAATATTCTTCTTATGAAGAACAAGATAATGCTGATAGCGAGAGCATCTATCAAACATTAGAAAATAAAATAATTCCAACATTCTTCGATAAAGATGAAAACGGAATATCAAAGAGATGGATGGAAATAATGAAACAATCTATAATGTCTAATGCTGGAAGATACAGCACTGCTAGAATGCTTATAGATTATACAAATAAATTTTACATGCCACTTTGCAATTTGTACAACAAATATTACACAGATTTATCATCAGTTGCAGAATTTAATAGTTGGAAAAACAATTTATATTCGAACTGGAATGATATAACAATAAAACAAGAAAAGGGTAACTTAGATAATATCACAGTAGATGCTGGAAACAACATCACAGTTAGATGTAAAGTATATCTACCAAACATTGATAAAAACTCCATAGAAGCACAAGTTTACTATGGACAAATAATGGAAAATGGTATAGTAGATAAAATTCAAATAATACCAATGAATTTAATAGGCAGTGATGATGAAAAGAAAGAATATGAGTATGAAGCAACAGTTGAACTTACAACTGGCGGAAATTATGGTTATACATTTAGAGTAATGCCTAAAAATGAAATGTTATTAGACCCAGCAAACTTGGATTTAGTAAAATGGATAACAAAATAATTAGACCAAAAGAAAAGCCTTGACGCACAAGGCTTTTTGTAATATAATGGTTACATAATTTTAAAGAGAAAATGCAAAGTTTTGTAAATATAAGAACTTTGCTTTTTAGAAAGGGTTGTTAAATATGGCAGACATAAAAGAATTAATGCAAGTACGTAGAGATAAAATGCAAAAGCTAATAGATAATGGTGTAAACGTACATCCAGAGAGATATGAAAGAACACATCAAATTAAAGAAGCAAGAGAATTACCAGATGGAACAAAAGATGTTTCGATTGCTGGAAGAGTAATGTCTAAGAGAAAATTAGGAAAGATAAGCTTCTTAGATTTAAGAGATTTAGAAGGACATCTTCAATTAGTTATTAAAAAAGAAGATTTAGGAGAAGATGTATATAAATTCTTACACGAAACAGTTGATATAGGTGATTTCATTGGAGTAAAAGGAGAAATATTTACAACTCAAGCAGGAGAAAAATCACTTCAAGTTTATGAATACACATTCTTGGGAAAGGCAATACGTCCACTTCCAGAAAAATTCCATGGTTTAACAGACCAAGATGCAGTATACAGAGAGAGACATCTTGATTTAATAATGAACGATGATGCTAAAAAGAGATTTGTACTAAGAACAAAGTTTATCAGATTAATGAGAGAGTTCTTAGATACACATGAATTCTTAGAGGTAGATACACCAGTTCTTCAAAATACAGCTTCTGGAGCAACTGCAAAACCATTCATAACACACCATAATGCATTAGATATGGACGTATATTTAAGAATATCTCCAGAATTAACATTAAAAAAACTTATAATTGGTGGATTTTCAAATGTGTATGAAATTGCAAGAGACTTCAGAAATGAGGGAATGGATGCAAACCATTTACAAGACTTCACAATGGTCGAAGGATACAGCGCTTATTGGTGCTACAGAGATAATATGAAATTTTTAAGAGAAATGATTATATACATATTATCAAAATTATTCGATGGAAACTTAAATATCAAAATTGGAGAACAAGAAATTGACTTTGGTGGAGAATGGCAAGTAGTATCATTCAGAGATTTAATACTTAAAGACTGTGGAATAGATATTGACAAATTCGAAACAGCAGAAAGCTTACTTGCAGAAATAAAAGCAAAAGGAATAAAACTAGAAGCAGACAACTTAGAACAATTAGGAAGAGGAAATTTAATAGATACATTATACAAAAAAGTAAGTAGACCAAACATAATAAACCCAACATATCTAATTGAACACCCAATAGATTTATCTCCACTTGCTAGAAGCAATGATGAAAATCCAAAATTGACAGATAGATTCCAATTAGTAGTAAATGGACAAGAAATAATAAATGGATATTCAGAGCTTGTAGACTGTGACGAACAAGAAAAAAGATTTATAGAGCAGGCTGAATTAAAGGCTAATGGTGATGAAGAAGCTATGAGCATAGATACAGAATATATAAGAGCTATGCAATATGGTATGCCACCAATTTCTGGTTGGGGACTTGGAATAGATAGATTCTTACAATTCTTAACAAACAGTGATAACATAAGAGATGTAGTTCTATACCCATTAATGAAACCAAGAGCAGCAGAAGAAAGTGAAGAATAATAGATTGAAAGAGTGACTTAATTTAAAGTTGCTCTTTTTGTGTGGTATAATTGTTAAATATATATCATATAAATATTGTTGAAAAAAGAAAGTATATGTTTGGAATTATTGACTATGGCAACATAATGTTGTAAAATAAAAACATGAAATGTTTGCATAAAACATTTTAAAGCTAATTAACTTTATTATTTTTTGATTGGAGGATTATTATGGGTTCAAAAGACCGGCTCTACGCAGACATCATGGCTGTGCATCCAGAGGTAACCGGCTCATGCAATCTGGTTATTGTAAAACAGCCAGACAACAGCACAGTCAAATTTGTTGTTGACTGTGGCCTTTTCCAGGAAAGGCAGTACAGCAAGAACAATGACAGTTTGCCGTTTATTCCTGCTAACATTGATTTCTGTTTGGTTACGCATAATCATGTGGATCATGTTGGTCGTCTGCCTTTTATGGTGAACAAGGGGTTCGACAAAGAAATCTATATGACTGAGACAACTGCAAAGCTCTTGCCTTTGGCTTTGGAGGATAGCCATAAGGTGCTACGAGATGTTGCAAAACGGCAGAATCATTCGCCGTTGTACAGCGAAGCCGATGTGTCTCAAACCATGAGACTGATTCATCCTTGCAAGTATAATGAGACTATCCAGATTCGTCCGAATATCAAGGCAACATTCTTTATGAATGGCCACTTGATGGGAGCTTCTAGCATTCTCGTTCAAATCAGTTGGGAGGAATACGAAACAATTAATTTGTTTTTCTCTGGCGACTACAGCAACAAGAACATGTTCTTCGATGTACCAGACCTTCCGGATTGGGTGCTTGAACTTCCGCTTACGGTGGTTCAGGAATCCACTTATGGAGATATGGACTCCTATGAGGTTACTAGCTGCTTTAAGCAGAACGTGCTGAAATGCCTTGAACATGGCGGCACTGTTGTTGCACCAGTTTTTTCGCTGGGACGTTCGCAGGAAATTCTGTATGAGGTTAAATGCATGCAGGACGATGGTTCTTTGGACGTAAATGTCCCGATTTATTTCGATGGAAAGCTTGGCATCAGATATACCACGCTTTACTTGAAAGATGGACTGGACATAAAGGAAGATATGAAAAACTTTCTTCCAAAGAACCTTACCTTTGTGGACAAGGTTAATCGTGGCGAAGTCTTGACGAGTACTATGCCTAAGATTATCCTTACCACTTCTGGCATGGGATCGTATGGTCCTGCACAGGTGTATATTCCAGAGTATTTGACCAGGAGAAATTCGCTTATCCACTTCACGGGCTATACCACAGAAGGTACGCTTGGCGCAAGACTCAAAGCGGCTGAAGTCGGTACGGCTGTTCAGATTGGTGGTACGCTTGTAAAGAAGTATGCACAGGTCGAATACACCACCGAATATTCTGCTCACGCAAAGGCTGACGAGATGATTGACTTCCTCAAAAAGTTCAAACATCTTAAGCTTGTCCTTGTGAACCACGGCGAGACAAAGACTAAGGAGATATTTGCCGACAGAATCATCAACGAAGTTGAAACAAAAAGAGTAGGAATTTTGGGATGCGGGTATTTCTTTAGAGTAAACCCGTATGGACTGGTGAAGAGCCTGTCCACAAAGTTCGAATAATCCAAAAACGCTGAGGCTCCCTTTATGGGAGCCTCAGTGTTTCTTTTAGATAACTTAAATAAAAATATTTCGCCCCAAAAGTGGCGTCTTTATTGGGCAAAGTTTTTTTGCCCTAAATGCTTGTATTTTTGGGCTGTTTGTTATAAAATATTGTCAATATTATGTTAAAAAGGTAAGGAGAAAAATTTGAATAAAAAATGGGAATTAAACGAAGCAAATGATGCACTGATTAACAAGATATCAGAAGAATTTAATGTAAGTAAATTGGTTGCAAATATTATTGCAAATAAGGGATTAACAAACAGTGATGAAATAGAAGTTTTTTTGCATCCAAGAAGGACAGATTTTCATGATCCGTTCATGATGCCAGACATGGAGAAGGCGGTAGATAGAGTCGTTAAGGCAATTGAAACTCATGAAAAGGTTGCAATTTATGGAGATTATGATGTTGATGGAATTACGAGTAGCACTGTTTTGAAGAGATTTTTAGCTGAGAGAGGACTTGAAACAGATGTGTATATTCCAAATAGATTGCATGAGGGGTATGGATTAAATGAGAATGCAATAAGAGAAATTGCAGATACTAAACATACATTGATTATAACTGTTGATTGTGGAATTACTGGAAACAAAGAGATTGAACTTGCAAAGTCATTTGGAATAGATACTGTTGTGACTGACCACCATGAACCAACCGAAACATTGCCAGATGCGGTTGCAGTGGTTGATTGTAAGAGAAAAGACAACAAATACCCATTTAATGGGTTAGCTGGTGTAGGAGTTGCATTTAAATTAACTCAGGCTATTTCGATGAGGCTGGGAGTAAGAGAAGAGGAATATTTAAAATACTTAGACTTAGTATGTGTTGGAACAATTTCTGATATTGTTCCACTTGTAGATGAAAATAGAACTATATCAAAATTAGGCTTGAAACTAGTTAGACAGACACGAAATATTGGTTTAAAAGTATTATTAGATAGTATTGGTTATAAAAAAATAGATTCTATGGCAATATCTTTTGGAGTTGCTCCAAGAATAAATGCGTGTGGAAGAATGGGGCATGAAAAAGAAGCTTTAGAGCTATTTTTAACAGATAGTAAAGATGAGGCAGAGAGAATAACACAGAATTTAAATGAGTATAACCAAGAACGTCAAGAAATTGAAAAGAGAATTTTTAATGAAGCCCAAAAGATGATGGAAGACCCAGAACAACAGAAACTTCCATGTATAGTATTAGGTGGAGAAAATTGGCACCATGGTGTTATAGGAATTGTTTCATCAAAAATTACAGAAATGTATTTTAAGCCAAGTGTGTTACTTTGCTACGAAGACGATTTAGCACGTGGTTCTGGAAGAAGTATTCCTGGGTTTGACTTGCATGAGGCATTAGAAAAATGCAGTACGTACATCAAGCAATTTGGCGGACACAGCATGGCAATTGGAATTACAATAGAAAAAGATAATTTTAAAAAATTTAAACAAGAGTTTGAAGAATATGCTGAAAAATCTAATATTTCATCTATTGTTCCAGTAATTAAAATAGATGAAAAAGTACAATTACAGGATATCAGCATAAAAGATATAAAAGACTTAGAATTGCTAGAGCCATTTGGAGAAGGAAACAAGATGCCATTGTTCCAGATTAGCAATTTAAAGATAACATCGATTAGAACACTTTCGGATGGAAAGCACCTAAAAGCAATGCTTCAAGACGAAAACAAATACATAGACACAATAGGATTTAATTTAGGAAATATATCTTCTGAATATGCGATAGGTTCAAAAGTAGATGTTGTAGGAAACTTAGAGATAAATAGTTATAAGGGAATGGAAAATATACAAATTAATCTAAAAGATATGAGACATAGCATAAGCTAAAGTCTTTTAGAGGTAAAGGGAGATGGTAGTATGTCGGAAAACGTAAATCACACCATAGAAGAAGTATTAGAAAATGCAAAAAAATCTAATAGAAGAGCAGATTTAAAATTAATAAGAAGAGCATATGATTTTGCAAAGTCTAAACATGGAGACCAATTAAGAAGGTCTGGAGAACCATACATAATCCATCCGGTTCAGGTAGCATATATATTGTCTACACTTGGACTCGATGAGAGCACTATTTGTGCTGCTCTTTTACATGATGTAATTGAAGATACAGATGTAACTTTGCAAGATTTGTCTAAGGAATTTTCACCAGAGATTGCAGAAATGGTTGATGGTGTTACAAAACTTGGAAAATTAAATTATACGAGTGAGCAAGAGCAACAAGTTGAAAATTATAGAAAAATGTTCTTGGCAATGGGAAAAGACATAAGAGTAATTCTTATTAAATTAGCTGATAGACTTCATAACATGAGAACATTAAAATATTTGGCCAGAGACCGTCAAATTGCAAATGCAAGAGAAACAATGGACTTGTATGCACCACTTGCAAACAGACTTGGTATGTATTCTTTGAAATGGGAACTAGAGGATTTATCTTTTAAATACCTATACCCAGAGGAATATAGAGAGCTTGTTGAAGGAATAGACAAGAAGAGAGAAGAAAGACTGAAATTTATCGACCAGATTATGGACGAGATAAGAGTTCAATTAAAGAAACAAAAAATAGAAGCTGAAATAACTGGTAGAGCAAAGCATTTATATAGTATTTTTAGAAAAATGCAGAGAGACAATAAGACTCTGGACCAGATTTATGATTTATTTGCATTAAGAATTATTGTAAATTCTGTAAAGGATTGTTATGCTGCTCTTGGTGTTGTGCATGAGCTTTATAACCCAATGCCAGGAAGATTTAAGGATTATATCTCGGTTCCAAAACCTAACATGTATCAATCTTTACACACAACTTTGATAGGACCAAAAGGAACTCCATTCGAGGTACAGATTCGTACTTGGGATATGCATAGAATAGCCGAATATGGTATTGCCGCACACTGGGCCTACAAAGAGGCAAGCTTCATGGGAGGCAAGAAGGCAAATGTAGTAGTAAATCAAGATAAATTATCTTGGCTAAGAGAAACACTTGAATGGCAAAAAGACATGCAAGACCCTCAAGAGTTCTTAAATACATTAAAAACAGAGTTATTTGAAGATGAGGTTTATGTGTTTACTCCAAAGGGAAAAATTCAAGTATTACCAAGAGGAGCTACACCAATAGATTTTGCTTACAGTATTCACGAAGAAATAGGAAACCATATGACTGGCTGTAAGATAAACAGCAAGATGATGCCTATTGTAACAAAATTAAAAAATGGTGATATTGTAGAGATTATTACATCAGATAAATCTAAAGGACCAAGTAGAGACTGGCTTAAATTTATAAAGAGTAGTACAGCAAAGACTAGAATTCAACAATGGTTCAAGAAGAATGAAAGAGTAGAAAACATTGCAAGAGGAAAAGACTTTTTAGAAAAAGAAGTAAAGAAAATTGGAATGAGCTACCCAGAATTGTTTAGACCGGAGTTTGTTGAAGCTGCACTTGAAAGATACAAATATAATAGTGCAGATGACATGTTTGCAAGTGTTGGATTCGGAACAATTACAGCAAATAAAATAGTTTCAAGAGTACTTGAAGAATACAGAAAAGTTCATAAAGAAGAAAATCTAGAAGAAAAAATAGAAGAACTTACAAAGGAAAAGACAAACAACAAACCATCAACAAGTGGTGTAATTGTAAAAGGAATAGACAACTGTCTAGTAAAACTATCAAAATGTTGTAACCCAGTACCAGGAGACGAAATTGTTGGATATATTACAAAAGGAAGAGGCGTATCTGTACATAGAAAAGACTGCAAGAACGTAAAAGACTTGGTATCTGAAGAAAACAGAATGATAGATGTTTCATGGTACACAGACAAACCATCGAGCTATAATGTTGATGTTGTAGTATTTTCAAATGATAGAGATGGATTGCTTGCAGACATAATTGCAACAATAACTGCAGAAAAAACACCTATAATGGCGGTATCATCAAAAGTATCTAAAGAAAGAATAGTATTAACAGAATTAACACTAGAAGTAAGCAATATAGCACAATTGAACAGCGTTTTAAAAGCAATAAGAAAAGTAGATAGCGTATATGAAGTAAGAAGAAATAAATAAAACATATATGAAAAAAATATGACTTGCGTAAAAAACGAAGCCAAGGAATAAATAGGAGCAACAGATGATTTTAAAAAGATTAAAAGTACAGACAACTTTGGGAGAAGCAACAAATTGTTACATAGTAGAAGACGAAGAAACAAAAGAAACGATGGTTATAGATCCGGGTGGGGAAGCAGATAAAATTTTAGAAATGCTAGATATATTAGAGGCAAATGTAAAATACATTTATTTAACACATTGCCATGGAGACCACATTGGAGCCGTTTCAGAGGTAAAGAGTAAAAAAGGTGGCAAAATATTAATCCATAGAGACGATGCAGAAGGCTTAGATGACGAAAACATAAATCTAAGCGCCTGCATTAACATGGGAGACATAGAGCTAGAACCAGATTCAAGAGTGGACGACGGAGATTTAATTCATGTTGGAAGCCTAGAATTTAGAGTAATACACACTCCAGGACACACAAAAGGTTCTACTTCGTTATATTGTGAAAAGGAAGGATTATTATTTTCGGGAGACACATTATTTAGAGGAACTTGGGGAAGAACAGATTTACCAACCAGTTCGTTCGTACAAATAATAGACTCGATTACAAAAAAATTACTTATATTACCAGACGAAACAATAGTATATCCGGGGCATGGAAAATCTACATTAATAAAGGAAGAAAAGCCAATTTACTTAGAACTAAAACCTCGACCAGAATGTTAAAATTTTCGCCCAATGGGGACGCCCCTTTTTGGACGAAAAATGAAAGGAGAAGAATATGGGAAAGACAGAACCAAGAACTCTACCGGGTTTTATGGAACTATTGCCAAGTGAGCAAATTCTATTTGATGATATGAAGCAAAAAATTGAAAAATCATATCAAAAATTTGGATTTTTGCCAATAGATACGCCTATAATTGAATATGCTGAAGTATTGCTTGCAAAAGCTGGTGGAGAAACAGAAAAGCAAATATACAGATTTGAAAAAGGTGATACGGATTTAGCTTTAAGATTTGATTTAACTGTACCACTTGCAAAATATGTAGCAAAAAATTATGGAAATTTAAGTTTTCCATTTAGAAGATATCAAATAGGGAAAGTGTACAGAGGAGAAAAAGCACAAAAGGGAAGATATAGAGAGTTTTATCAATGTGATATAGATATAATTGGAGATGAAACTTTAGACATTATAAATGATGCAGAGCTTCCAGCTGTGATTTATTCGACTTTTAGAACTTTAGGATTTGAAAATTTTACAATAAAAATAAATAACAGAAAAATTTTAAATGGTTTATTTGAAGGGATTGGCCAAAAAGATAAATCTGTAGAAATCTTAAGAATAATCGATAAAATAGATAAAATTGGAGAGCAAGCTGTAAGAAAAGAAATAGCAGAGCTTGGAGTAGGCGAAAAAATAGTAAATACAATAATAGATTTTATAAGAATAGACGGAAGTGCAGATGAAAAGATAGAAAAGCTTGAAAAAATGGACTTATATAGTGCAAATATTGTGGAAAACGAGTCTCAAAATACAGATGTTGGTGCAGATAATATGACAAATGCTACATTTACAAAAGGTGTAAATGAGTTAAAAGAAGTAGTTGAAAATATTAGACTATTTGGAGTGCCAGATAAAAACTTCACAGTCGACCTTACAATAGCAAGAGGTTTAGATTACTATACTGGAACCGTATATGAAACTTTCTTAAATGATTATAGAGAAATTGGAAGTGTTTGCTCTGGTGGAAGATATGAAAATTTAGCAGAAAATTACACAGATAGAAAACTTCCAGGAGTTGGTGTATCAATAGGTTTAACAAGATTATTCTACAAATTAAATGAATTAAATTTAATTAAAGCAGATAAAAAATCAATTTCTGATGTATTAATAATTCCAATGACAGAAAATAAAAAAGCTCCACTAGAATTAGCAACAAGTTTGAGAAATTTAGGTATAAATACAGAAATATATTTAAATAATAAAAAAATAAAAGCAAAAATGAAATATGCAGACAAGCTTGAAATTCCATATGTAATAGTAATTGGAGATGATGAAATTGCAAATAATACAGTAAAAGTAAAAAATATGGAAACAGGAGAAGAAAAAACAACAGAATTTAATGCGGAGAGTATTAAAAAAGTGATAAAGGGAGAATAAGAAGATGAAAAATAAAAAAGCTTTAATTGTAATAATAGTGTTATTGATTATATTAGCAGTTTGCGGAGGTGCTTTTGCTTATGTGTATTTTGCAACAGATTTATTAAAAAGTAATTCACAAATGTTTTCTAAATATGGAACCATGTTAGATATGGAATTATATAATTTCTTTTATGATGAAAACATAAAAACGTATTACACAAATAAATTAGCAAATAATTATGAAAACACTGGAGTATTAAGAGTAAAATCAGGAGGTAATACTGATATTAATACAGACTTAAATCTTACATTTAAAGGAGCAACAGATGTAGATAATGATAATTTTGAACAAGAAATAACTATTAATTATTCGGATTCTGAAAAATTTGCATTTAAGCTTGTAAAAAATAATCAGATGATTGCACTTGGCTCTGACGAAGTTGCTAATAAATATGTTGGAATAAAAAATGAAAACCTAGATGAGCTTTCTAATAAATTAGGAATTGATGAAGAAATGAAAGTGCCAAACAATATAAAATTGGATAAGTCATCAATAACTGTTCAAAATATCAAAAGCTTAGTAACAAAATATATAGGAAAATTGGCAGGACAACTTTCAGAGTCAAACTTTACAAAAAATAATAATACTTCATATACATTAACAATCGAAAAAGATAACCTAAAAAATATTATGATATACTGCTTAAATGAGGCTAAAAATGACTCGGAAATTATTAAAATGTTGGGTATGAGTGATGATATATCAACATATCAAGATAATATTGACCAAGAAATTGATGATTTAAATGAACAAGATTTTTCAAATACATCTATTAAGATAACTTTAACAAGTACTGAAAATGGTGTGGAAGCTGATGTTGAGGTGAATACAGATGAAGATAATGTAGGATTTTCTGTAATATTAGAACGAGGCAAGAATATTATAATAAAACAGACAGGTTCTTTTGATACAGCAGATGTGCTTACAGAGAAAACAACTGCAACTCCAAACAATATAGAATATACAATATCTAAAGAAAAATCTGCAAGTAAAAGCAAATATACTATAACAAGTTCAGAAGAGAACTGCTCACTTGAAATTGGTTTTGAATTAGATGGTATTTCGGATAATGGAGCAACTGAAAAAGTTTATGTATCATATGATGCAAATGACGTACAATTTAATGTAGAATACAATAATGCAATAACATTTAAAGATGTAACAGTTACAGAATTAAATGGTGAAAACAGTGTTGCATTAAATGATTATAGCCAAGAGGAATTAAGCTCTTTATTGCAACAATTATTTGCACAAATTATTACTGTAAATTCTAAAAAAATACAGAATGCAAATGTTTTTTAAGGTATTATAAAAAGTGTCTAGAATTATTAAATTTTAATTTAATAGTTCTAGACACTTTTGGATTAGTCAAAAATTGATGAAAATACTCTTGCTAAATATTTCATGCTAGCCATTGATTGTTCTAATGTATTTCCAGTAGCTCCTACTTCTATTATGCAGGCTGCTTTTCCAAGTTGCTGGTTATATCTGCTGTTTCTTAATAGTATTGGTCTAAATAACCCAGGGTATAATTCGTTTGCTTTTTTCTGAACTTTTACTGCAAATTGTAAATTCTTTTGCCAGTTAGGGTGTTCTAGGCCTCCACCATCTGTTCCAATTACAAACATTAGTTGAGATACAACCTCATCTCCAATTTTAATAGAAGGAGCATAAGAAGTATCTGCAATAGCATCTCTATGTAAGTCTATAATTATATCTGTATTGGGGTGTGAAATTAACAAGTTTTTGACCGTTGCCATAGACCTGCCATATGAACCAGAATATGCGGGATAATCATGATATGTTTTGTCATGTACAACATTGAAACCATATGAAGTAAGCTGGTCTGCAAGAGAATTACCAACACGTACCACAGAATAATCTAAATCTGTAGTTCTAAAAGTTCCACTTTCTTCATATGCAAAATTTTCTGTGGGTGTGTAACTTTCGCAAGTATGAGTGTGAAAAATCATCACATCAGATTGATTAATTTCTAATCCTTCATAATTCAAAATATCATCAGTTAAAGTATAATTAGTTCCATTTTTGATTTCAACACCTTGATAATCATTTGTGTATTTGTTTGGTACACCAGAATCAATTACTTGTGTCTCTAAATTCGTACTAGCATGTTCAATAGTATTATCGGTATTATTATTTTCAACAATGGTAGGCTCTTCGGCAATATTATTTTCACTTTCATGAGTTGCTATTTTGATAGACGACATAACTGGAAGTTGTGAATTAAGTAAAAACTGTAGAGGACTTTTTGATTCTATGTATGATGTCTCGATGGAAGAAAAATCTGAGTTATTGGAAGTAGCAATACCAGGAATTGTTTGGTTTAAGATAAAAGGAGAAAAAGCAAGCTTATCTAAATTAATAGATAGGCCTTGTACAAAATAAATAAAAAATACTACTACAAATAAAATAAGTAAGATTTTTATTAAACTTTTTATATTTATTACGGCTACATTTACCATTGTTTTCTCCTTTATTTTTACTTATAATAAATGTATGCTATTACAACAAAAATATTACTAAAACACTTGAAACAAAGAAAAAATTAATATATTATAAATACTGTAAATATAATAAACAAAGGAGTGAAATATATGGTTGGACTAAAGTTAGATTTAAAAAATGCTGGTATAACCGAAAAATCTATCTTGAAGTATAGCAAAGAGGTAGAGAAAATTCATACAGAATTACACGAGAAAAAAGATGATGAAAATGAATTTTTAGGATGGTTAGAACTTCCTACTAAATATAATAAAAAAGAATTTAAGAAAATAAAAGAATGTGCAAAAAAAATTCAAGCAAATTCTGATGTGCTACTTGTTATTGGAATTGGTGGCTCATATCTTGGCGCTAGAGCAGTAATAGAGGCATTGACGAATACATTTTATAATTTACAAGACAAAGAAGAAAGAAAAACTCCTCAGATAATATATGTTGGAAACAATTTAAGCCCTAACTACATAAGCGAGCTAATAGATTTAATAAGTAATAAAGACTTTTCTATAAATGTAATTTCAAAATCTGGAACTACAACAGAGCCGGCTATTGCATTTAGAATATTTAGAGAGTTGTTAGAAGCTAAATATGATTTGGAAGAAGCAAGAAGCAGAATATATGTTACAACAGACAAGGAAAAAGGAGCATTAAAGCAATTAGCAGAAAAAGAAAATTACGAAACATTTATTATTCCAGACAATGTAGGAGGAAGATATTCTGTACTTACTCCAGTAGGACTTTTACCAATAGCTGTTGCAGGTGTTGATATAGATAAATTAATGAAAGGTGCAAGATTTGCTCAAGATAAATATTGTGATGAAGATTTAAAATATAATGAATGTTATCAATATGCCGTTGCAAGAAATATCTTATATAAAGATGATAAGAATATTGAAATACTAGCAAACTACGAACCAAAAATGCACTATGTAACAGAGTGGTGGAAACAACTCTATGGTGAGAGCGAAGGAAAAGACGGAAAGGGAATATTCCCAACAGGAGTAGACTTTACAACAGATTTACACTCTTTAGGGCAATACATTCAAGAGGGAAGACGTAATTTATTTGAGACAGTAATAAGAATAGAAAAACCAGATTCAGACATAAGCATAAACTTAGATGAAGATGATTTAGATGGACTAAATTATTTAGTTGGCAAATCATTAGATTTTGTAAATAAAAAAGCAATGGAAGGTACAATAGAAGCACATGTTGATGGAGAAGTGCCAAATATATTAATAACTATGCAAGAACTAAATGCAGAGACTTTAGGACAATTAATATATTTCTTTGAACTTGCATGCGCAATGTCTGGTTCAATACTTGGAGTAAACCCATTCAACCAACCAGGAGTTGAAAAATACAAGAAGAACATGTTTAGACTACTAGGAAAACCAACTAAAAAATAGAAAATTGTATTGACATAATACAAAAAAAGTACTATTATAAGAATATGTGAATAGATAAGCAATGAGACAAAGTAAAATAAAGGTTACTTTTAGAGAAGGATTGCCATAGGCTGAAAGCAATTCTAAGCAAACATATTTGAAAAACTACCTCACAGGAAACTGGCGAAAGCTTGCTTAGTAAATTAAGTAAAAAATTAGGATGGAACCGTGCATATATGCACTCCTAAATGTTAAAAGCATTTGGGAGTGTTTTTGTTTTCCAGATGCAAAAGGAGGATTTTTTATGATAATTACATTAAAAGACGGAAGCAAAAGAGAAGTACAGGAAGGCATTTCTGTAATAGACCTTGCAAAAGAGATTAGCGAAGGTTTAGCAAGAGTTGCAACTGCAGGAAGAGTAGACGGAAAGGTTGTTGATTTAAGATACAATTTAAACAAAGACTGCAATGTAGAAATTTTAACATTTGATGATGAAGATGGAAAAAAAGCATATTGGCATACGACATCTCACATAATGGCACAAGCTATTAAGAGACTATATAAAGATGTTAAGCTTGCAATTGGACCAGCTATAGATGGTGGATTTTACTATGATTTCGACACAGAATACAGATTTTCAGAGGCCGATTTCGAGAAGATAGAAGCTGAAATGAAAAAAATTATAAAAGAAGATTTACCAATAGAAAGATTCGAACTTCCAAGAAGCGAAGCTATTAAATTAATGAAAGATGCAGGAGAAGATTACAAGGTAGAACTAATAGAGGACTTACCAGAAGGCGAAGTTTTATCATTTTACAAGCAAGGTGAATTCACAGATTTATGTGCAGGACCTCATTTAATGAGCACTGGAAAAGTAAAATGCGTTAAGCTATTATCAACTTCAGGAGCTTACTGGAGAGGTGACGAGAAGAATAAAATGCTTCAAAGAATTTATGCTATATCATTCCCAAAGGCAAGCTTGCTTGAAGAACATTTAGCAAAATTAGAAGAAGCAAAACAAAGAGACCACAGAAAATTAGGAAAAGACTTAGAACTATTCATGACACATAAATTAGTAGGTTCAGGACTTCCAATGTATTTGCCAAATGGTGCAACAGTAAGAAGATTGCTTGAAAGATACATTCAAGACAAGGAAATAAGAATGGGATATAAACACGTATACACACCATCACTTGCAAACGTTGAACTATATAAAACATCAGGACACTGGGACCACTACAAAGAAGATATGTTCCCAGTAATGAAAATGGACAATGAAGAATTAGTATTAAGACCAATGAACTGCCCACATCACATGCTAATATTCAAGAGTAAAATGCGTTCATACAAAGATTTACCAATAAGAATTGGTGAATTAGCACATGACTTTAGATATGAAGACAGCGGAACAGTTTGCGGTATTGAAAGAGTGCGTGAGATGTGCCAAAATGATGCACACTTATTCGTAAGACCAGACCAAATAAAAGATGAAGTTGGAAAGGTAGTAAAATTAATACTAGATGTATACAAAGACTTTGGATTTAAAGACTACAAATTTAGATTATCATTAAGAGACAAAAACGACAAACACAAATACTTTGATGACGACGAAATGTGGGACAAGGCAGAAAGTCAACTTCGTGAAATACTAACAGAACTAGGATTAGACTTCTACGAGGCAGAAGGCGAAGCTGCATTCTATGGACCAAAGCTAGATGTACAATTAAAATCAGCAATAGGACATGATGTAACAGTTTCAACTTGCCAATTAGACTTCTTATTACCACAAAGATTTGAGCTAGAATATATTGGAGAAGACGGAAAAGCTCACAGACCAGTTGTAATACACAGAGCAATACTTGGAACACTAGATAGATTTATGGCATTTTTAATAGAAGAAACAAAGGGAGCATTCCCAACATGGCTTGCACCAGTACAAGTAAAAGTACTCCCAATATCAGATAAGCACTTAGAATATGCAAACAAAGTTAAGGAAGCATTACAAGATAAAGAAGTAAGAGTAGAAGTAGATGATAGAGCAGAAAAAATCGGATACAAAATACGTGAAGCACAACTTCAAAAAGTTCCATACATGCTAGTTGTTGGAGATAAAGAACAAGAAGCAGGAGAAGTCGGAGTTCGTAACAGAAAAGACGGAGACGTTGGGGCAATGAAGCTAGAAGACTTTGTAGAAAAAATAGATGAAGAAATAAAAACATTTGCAAAATAGGAAATATAATCAAAAAGAATACGGACATATAAAAAAATATGTTTGTATTCTTTTTTTTGAAAAATTGGCGTAAGTTTTTATTATACAATAAATTTTTATAGCATTATTAATAAAGTTGTGATATACTAATTCAGTAATTTAATTTGCAAAATTTGGAGGAGCAAATATGCCAAGGAAAGTAGTAAAAGGTACAACAGAAAACTTAAATATGTTAAGAGAAAAAGTAGACTATATTGGTTTTGAACTAGGAGAAGTTCCAGAATTTTTAAAGGATTTTGAGCCACTTGAATATAGAGTACCAAAGGTTTACGACGAAACTACATATAAAGTTTATAAGTACGTAAAAATAAAAGATATTGAAATATTAATTACACCAAAGGACAGACTAGATGATTTAGAGGAAAGGTATAAACTTGCCAGTCCATTATTTACATATATGAAGCCAGAGGCAAACGAAAATCTTGAGAAGTATGCATATTTTTTAAAAATGATAAATCAGACTAGGGTGTCAGATATTCAAGAAATAGAAAAGGAACAAGAAGCTTTTCAGAAAGAGATTCCATTTGATGTGAAATTTGCTAATAATTTTAAGTGGCAAATATTCTATTCTGATTATGCGGATAAATATTTTATGCTTGCTTCTACAAACGAAACAGATAATTCGCCGATGTTTTATTTATTGAAAAAAAAGATTGAAGCGTGCAAGAGCAAGAGTGAAAAGGATAACACTATTTTTGTGCCTATCAGTAATGAGGAATATTCGGAAGTAATATTAAAAAAATCAGAGATAGAAGATTTAGAAAATTATTTGTGGTTTTTCACTAAAAATTGGCCTTCTATATATGAAATAGAAGACGAAGAAGGAAATATTCAGTTGCAAATAGTTGGAGAGACTGTTATATATGATAAAATGACAAGCCAATATAGAATTATTCTCAAAGATAAAAAAGAAGCATCAAAATGTTATAAATTAATTAAAGCATTATTCATTTTAGCATATGATTTAAGAAAAGATTATCAATTTCAAATAAAGATTGGTGAAAATGGTGGCTTAGAATTTTATTATAATGATGAAAAAATTGAATATGATACTTTGCCAGAGTTTTTGAAGAAAGAGTCAATTTCTAAGATAAAAGAAAACGAAAGAGTTAAGACTGAGACTAAGGAAGTAAAAGCAGATATTAAAGATTTACAAAAGCAAGAAGAACAGAAAAACCTAGAATATCTTAGAAAAGAGAAAGAGATTGTTACTTTCTTAGAGTGCAAGAAAACATTTATGGGAAGAATAAAATATTTCTTTAAGGGAAAGAAAGGTAAGAAAGACGAAAACGTTTCGGAACATTCTGCAAGTAAAGAAAGATTAAAGGATATTTTAAGTCAAGATAAAGAAAATATAGAACATTTTAAAGATGATGAATTAGAATTTAAGAGCTATACTGTAGAAGATATTATTAAGATTGGCAAGGAACTGGATAATAATGTAAAAGATAATAAAAATGCAAAACTAGACTTAAAGGCTTTACAAAATAAGGTTGATAATATTGATAAAAAATTAAAGAATGCAACAGAGTTTTTAGAAGAGATAGATGAGCATAAGAAGAGCATATTTGAATTTTGGAAATATGCAAACAAAGATGAGTCGAAAATGCTTGCCGAAGGTGAGGTAGAAGAGGAAGAAACAACGAGTACAGGACTTAGAAAAACCTTTGATTATGAAGAAGATATAGAAAATTTTGCAAGTAAGATAGATAGCCAACAAAGAGAAAAATTAACACATAAAGAACAAGATGCATTGTTTGCCTCAAATTTTGTACTAGATGGAATAAACATAGTATCGAAGGAAAAGCTATTAAAAGCAGATGAAACAAAAATAGCAAATTTATTGCAGCAATTAAAAGACGACTACAAGAAAGATATTGATAAAATTCAAGAAAAGGATTTCGATATTTTTGGAAATATCAGCCAAGATAAGACAAAGATAAAAACATTAAAAAATAATCAACATAGAGAAGCGGAAAAAGATAAGTACAAAGTTTTAAATGTAAATTTAAATACAGAGATGGACGTATTTATAGAGAAATTAAAAGAACTTAGACAAATTCTTATAGATGAATCTGAAAAGATAGAAGTTCCATATGATATATCTTTGTACAAGGCTAGCAACGAAAAGATTGATCCAGATGGATTTGACAAATTTAGTGTAAATCCATTCGAAACTTTGGATAATCTAGAGAAAACTTCTACATCTAAAGAAACATATTTATATAAAATAAATGTTCCAGAAAATACAAAGTTAGTATTTTACTCGAATATAACTTTCTTTGAAAATAACAATCAAACACTTCCTTTAGGAATGGACATATCTCAAGAAGGACTTATAAACATGGATAAATATAAGCTTGAGCTAAAAGGAAAAGACGAATTTAATATAAATATTTTCAAGAACGAATTCGATAATTTTGTAAAGAATGTGAAGGTGTATGAGTATAATTTGACAAGCAAATAATAAAAGAGTTGGGAAAGAATCAAATTTTGACGTAGCAAAAATTGTGATTATTTGCCAATGGAAAGGAAAAGTATGGTAGACAGAGTAATCATAATGGTACTTGATGGCTTCGGTGTCGGAGAGGCTCCAGATGCAAACAAGTATGGAGATGAAGGAAGCAATACACTTGCTGGAATATACAATAATGCGTCTTTAAATATTCCAAATATGGCTAATTTGGGGTTATACAATATAGACGGAGTTAAGGTTGGAGAAAAACAAGAAAAGACAATAGGAGCATATGGAAAGGCACAAGAACAAGCAGATGGAAAAAACAGTCCAGTAGGTCATTGGGAGATGTCTGGTTATATTAAGCATCCTGCTTTTACAACATATCCAAATGCGTTTCCAAAAAAATTGATTGATGAATTTATAGAGAAAAATGGTGTAAAAGGAGTTTTATGTAATGAAGTTGGCTCTGGAACAGAAATTTTAAAACGCTTCGGAGAAGAACACATAAAAACAGGATATCCTATAATATACACATCAGCAGACAGCGTATTTCAGATAGCAGCACATGAAGACGTAATTCCAGTAGAAAAATTATATGAAATTTGTAGAATTACAAGAAAAATTCTAGATAACCCAGAGTACAATGTTGGAACTGTAATTGCAAGACCTTTTATTGGAGATAAATCAGAAAATTTTACAAGAACCTACAATAGAAAAGACTTTGAGTCTAATACTTTTGGTAAAACAATGTTAGATGTAATGAATGAAAATGGCACAAATGTTGTAGCCATAGGAAAAATACAAGATTTATTTAGTGGCAGGGGAATAGACAAAGCAATACACACAAATGGAAATGCTGATGGAATAGAAAAGACGATTGAAGAAATAAAGAAAGACACTAAGGGATTGGTATTTACAAACCTTGTAGATACAGACATGTTATATGGACATAGAAATAATATTGAAGGATATGCAAGAGCACTAGAATATTTCGACTCGAAATTACCAGAAATAATGAGCAACATGAAAGAAAATGATATGCTTATTATAACAGGAGACCATGGAAATGACCCAAGCACTCCAAGCACAGACCACTCTAGAGAATATACTCCAATATTGGTATATGGAAAGAATATAAAAGAAAATGTGAATTTAGGAATAAGAAGCACATTTGCAGATATTTCTGCAACAATATTAGATATGTTAGACTTACCAAAACTTGAAAATGGTATAAGCTTTAGAAAAGAAATAGAAAAATAATAAAAAGCTGATATATGTTACTAAAACAATATATCAGCTTTTATAAATTTATTTTATATCTTCTTTTACAACTCCTGGTTGTTCCAACAATTCTGGCTTCTTTAAATATTTAGACAATTGCTTAAAAGAAGTTGCATAATAATAGCCATCGCAAATTCTTTCATCACCAACAAAGGCTATGGTAATACATTTTTCTTCGTGCATTTCATCATCATCATAAATATAACTTTTCTTCTTTTTACCCATTGCAAAGAATAGGCTGGTAGTACCAAAATTGTATAAATGATGATAAATACTATCAATACCTAAAGATCCAACATTAGTTAAAAATATGCTAGTATGAAATGGACTCGCTGAAAGGATTGCCTTTGGCACTGCACCATGCTTGTCTAAAAATTTAATAAATTTAAAAGCAGCTCTAATAAATCCATTTGGCACAATACTAAAGGTTTTTGCTAATGCATCTGTATTATTAGATGTACTGTAATCTTTGTTTTGTTCTATTGCTTTGTCTAATTTTTCTTTTATTTCGAAAATATTTTCAGTTCCTGTAAAAGGTAATTTTATTGTTGTTTCTTGTCCTTCATCAGCAAAGCTTTTCTTTATTGCTAAAGAAACAAATATTTGATTTCTAGCATATAGGCTACCATTCATTGCAAACCTATTTAAATAAGGTCTTTCGGCAATTATTCTAACTATAGCTGCATAAATTATATTCATGTAAGAAAGCTTTATTCCTTCTTTGGCTTTTCTATCAATGTATTCATCTAATTCCTTTAATTTAATATCTTGCTTAAAATAAACTTGTGCATCGTTTCTTTCCAACATTACACAAGGTATAACTCTAAAAAACGGTGGAACAGTTTTTAATTTCCTGCCGTCACTTCTGTGTCCAAACATTATTTTTTTCCCCTTTATTTGATATATCCATTTTACGCTGTGTGACGAAAAATGTCAAATAATATTGAATGAAAAAATTGACAAATGGGTAGGAATGGTTTATTGTAGTATTAGTTTGAACTTAAAATGGAGGAATATAAAGATGTTAGAGGAATTAAGACAATGTGAAGTCTGTCCTTTTAGATGTAAAGTAAATAGATTGGAAGGGAAAATAGGAAAATGTGGTTGTAATGATAAGATAAAAATTGCATTAGCATCATTACATTATTATGAAGAGCCATGCATAAGTGGAAAGAATGGTTCTGGTACAGTATTTTTTTCGAATTGTAACTTGAATTGTTTATTCTGCCAGAATTATAAAATAAGTCAAGAGGGAAAAGGAAGAGAAGTTTCTATAGAAGAACTAGCTGATATCTTTTTAAATCAGCAGAAAAATGGTGCAAATAATATAAATCTAGTAACACCAACTATGTATGCGTATCAAATAATAGAAGCTTTAAAAATTGCAAAATCTAAAGGCCTTATAATTCCAGTAATATATAACACAAATGGTTATGAAAATGTTGAAACAATAAAGGCTCTGAAAGGATATATAGACGTATATTTGCCAGATTTAAAATATTATTCTAATGAGATTGCTGTAAAATATTCAAAAGCACCAAACTATTTTGAAATAGCAACAAAGGCAATTTTAGAAATGATTAATCAAGTGGGAACTCCGGAGTTTGACGAAAATGAATTAATAAAAAAAGGCGTAATAATAAGACACTTAGTACTTCCAGGACACATTCAAAATTCGAAACACATATTAAAATGGTTAAAAGAAAATGTAAATTCAAGAGCATATGTGAGTGTAATGGCACAATATTTTCCAACATATAAGGCCAAAGAAGATAAGTATTTGAATAGAAAATTAACAAACAAAGAATATTCAGAAATAGAGCAATATTTATATCTGTTGGATATAGAGAATGGATATATGCAAGATTTAGGAAAACATGAAGAAGAGTATGTGCCAGATTTTTAAAATTTGATTGAAAATAATTTGTTCATAATATATAATAATGTTAGATAGATTATTAGAAAGAGGCAGAAAATGGCAATATATACAAGTAAAACAAAAATAGATTTAGAAGATGTTGGTTACTCAAATAAAATAACTAATAAGGCAATATTAAAAATATTAGAAAATGCAGGGGCTAGGCAATCAGAAACCATACATTTTGGATTAAATGATATGGAAAATGTAGGATTTAGTTGGATTCTATTAGGTTGGAAAGTTAAAATTTTAAAAAGGCCTATATATAACGAAGAACTAACAATAAATACATGGGGAAGAGATTCAAATAGAATTTTTACATATAGAGACTACAAGATATATGATGAGAGCGGAGAACTATGCACAATTGCTACTAGCAAGTGGGCAATTGTAGATATAAACACTGGAAAGCTAAGAGAATTAACTCCTGAAATTATTGAAAAATATCAATGTGAGACTAAAAAAGTATTCGAAGAAGATTATACTTTAAAATTAAAAGAACCAGCTACTATAATAAGAAAGCAAGAATATAAAGCACAAAGAAGAGACATAGATATTAACAAGCATATTCACAATTTATATTATTTGGACTATGCTTATGAGGCTTTACCAGAAGAAGTATATGAAGCACCAGAGTGTAATAATATAGAAATAATGTATAAAAAACAGATACGATTAAATGATGAATTTAAGTGTTTATATACAAAAGAAGAAAATCAAAATATCATAACAATAAAGTCGAAAGATGAGAATACGCTACATGCAATTATCAAATTATATTAATTAGAAACATGCCGTTTAAATGAAAGAAAGGATATTTTTTTATGGAAAACAGTGCTAAAGAAAAAAGACAATATATAATTATAAATGCTCTATTAATATCAATTGTACTGCTTTTAGGAATATACATATATAAAGTTGTTCAGTCTAATAAGCAACAAATAAAATTGGGTTATGAACACGGAGTAAATGTTGTACAACAGTTACAAGATGAATATATAAATGTAGAAAAAATAGAAACAACGGAAAATCAAGATACAATGATTGTTCCAATTATAGACAGTTATTCAGGAGAATACAATTTTAATGTTGTTACAAATAATAAATATTATTATAATCAATTAGACAATACCGCAAAATTAATATATGACACGATTGAAAGCAATTTATCAAATATGACATCCGGAAATTATGAGATAAAATTATCAAGCCAAATAGCAGATGTATTATATGAAGATTATGGAGAAAATAAGTTGGATACCAGTTTTCAATCAGCGTGGGATGCATTAATGTTAGATAGAGTTGATACATTTTTTATAGATGTTACCAAAGTAAATTTAAAAATGAGAAAAACAACATACGGAAAAAAAGTGACATATGCATTGTCGATTGCACCTGCAGATTCGAATGGCTATTTGGCAAATGGCCTAGAGAGTAAGGAAAAAGTAGACAATATTTTAAATGAGATAAAAGAGACAAGGGATAATATAGTTAAAAGCCTAAATGGAATAGATTATAATAAAATAATGCATGCTCATGATTGGATTATAAATAACTTGCAATACGAACAAAATATAACCAATAATAATGTATATAATTTATATGGAGCACTGATTGAAAAATCTGCAGTTTGTGAAGGATATGCAGAAACGCTAAAATATATTTTAGACGAAGCAGGAGTGCAATGCGTTTTAGTAAGTGGAACTGCAACCAATTCAGAAGGAAAAACAGAAAGACATGAATGGAATTATGTACAACTATATGGAAAGTGGTATGCAATAGATTCAACTTGGGATGATCCAGTTGTTAAAGGAACTGGATATGTGTCAGACTCGATAAAACATAGATATTTCCTAGTTGGAAGCAATGAAATGAATAAAAATCATTTCCCTAATGGACAAATGACAGAGAGTGGACAAAAATTTGTGTATCCAACAATAGAAATTGAAAAGTATGGAAAATAATAAATAAAAAGAAAATATTCATAAACAATGTGAATATTTTCTTTTTATATTTTATGCTAATAGACTATTTTTATATATAAATAGTAAAAAATATAGATTTTATGTAATGGGATATTATTTTCCGACTATTTTGGGTCCAATTGTTGTTACTGTTCCAGCTCCAATTGTTAGTACTATATCATTTGGCATAACTCTATCTCTGATGTATTTTGCAATTTCGTTAAAATCAGACATATAAAGAGCTTTTTTTCCTACTCTATTAATATTAATTTGGTCAACCAAATTTTGAGAGGAAATACCTAAAGTATCCGATTCTCTAGCTGCATAAATGTCAGTTACTATTATATTGTCAAATCCAGAGAGAACTTGTGCAAAATCTGTAAGAAGATTCTTAGTTCTACTGTATGTGTGTGGTTGGAATACAACCCAAGACCTATTAAATTTTTTCTTTTTCATTGCATCATATACAGCTTTTATTTCTGTTGGGTGATGACCATAATCATCGAAAACATTTGCTCCATTTGTGCTTCCAACAAATTCAAACCTTCTGTGAGCTCCAGTATATTTTAATAAACCTTCTTTTATATCTTCTTTGTCTATACCATATTCATAACATGTCGCAATACAAGCAAGAGCATCATAAACATTATGCATTCCTGGTACGGAAAGCTTGATGCTCTTATAAAAAGTATTATTTCTGTATACATCAAAAAGAGGAAAGCCATTGTTGTCAAAAGTGATATTTCTAGCAATAAAGTTTGATTTCTCATTTTTAATACCAAAAGTAACAATTTTTGCATTCGTATTTTTATACAAATCAACACAATTAGGGTCATCAGCATTTAATACTAGTAAACCATCTTGTGGAAGTAATTCAACAAATTTCACAAAAGCATTTTTTATATGCTCTAAGTCTTTAAAATAATCAAGGTGGTCATTGTCTATATTCAAAATAACTTCTGTTCTTGGGTGAAATTTTAAGAAACTTTCTACATATTCACAAGACTCTAATATAAAATATTCGCTATTTCCAACTCTATAATTTCCATCAATTTGCTTTAAAATGGCACCAACTTGAACAGTAGGGTCTTTATGAGCCTCCATAAAACAAACAGAAATCATAGATGTGGTTGTGGTTTTTCCGTGCGTTCCAGAAATACTAATTGTATCTCTATAACCTTTAGTAATAATTCCCAAGAAAGTAGATCTTTCCATGGTTTCAATATTTAATCTTTTTGCTTCTTGCATTTCAATATCATCATGAGAAATTGCGGCACTATAAATGACTAAATCAGCTTTTCTAAGGTTATCTAAATCATGACCAATCACAACAGAAATTCCATTGTTTTTTAATTTATCAACCAATTCAGACTCATTTGCGTCTGAACCTGTAACGTAAAAGCCCCATTTCTTTAAAATAGTAGCAATCCCACTCATGCTAGTTCCACCGATACCTAGCATATGTATATGTTTATATTTTTTTAATTCTTCTAAATTAATCAAATTAAGCACTCCTTTTATATGTTTTATTTTTCTAATATATTATATACTTAAAATAGGAAAAATTCAACATATTTTACGTCTTTGTTTTTGAATTGATATATTAAAAAAATATAAAAAATTATAAATTTTTTGAAAAAATAGAAGGAAAAAAATACAAAATGGAGAATAATATAAGTGTACATACATAAATAGTACAAAAATAAAAACATTGGAAGGCGGTGCTTACATGGAAATTACAGAAGTACGTGTTAGAAAAGTAAACTCAGGAAATAGAGTGAAGGCAATAGCCCAAATAACATTTGATAATGAATTTGTAGTTCATGAAATTAAAGTTATGGAAAAACCAGAAGGTTTATTCATTGCTATGCCTAGAAGAAAAAAAGGTGAAAGATATTATGATATAGCTCATCCTATTAATCAAGAAGTAAGAGACAAGCTTACAAAAGCTGTATTAGAAAAATATGAAGAAGCAGAAGATCCAGAACCAGTTGAAAAAACTGAAGCTGAAGATGCTGAATAATAAAAATATCCCGTATGGGATATTTTTTTTGCTTAAATAACTAGGTAAGTACTTAAAAAATAATTCAAAAATATCGAAATTCCAACCAATAATAAGAAGCAATTAGATAATTAATAAAAAATAAAATAAAAAAGAAGGCTCCCCCGAGCCTAGAACGGGCTAATGGGGGAGCAAGGAGTGTTAGTACGCCGCCCGGCACATGGGCTGACAAAAGATGTCAGAGACATACTTAATGGGATTTCCAGGTGTCGAGGGGGTATCGGTTACAATTATCCGGACGAAGCCATCTTCTGATGTCTGGGCTTTATAGTCAAGCCCTTTCAAAAAATGCTCGTTGGAGATGAAAACCTCCTTCTTAATGACAAAAAAACCCTTTACCTTGTACATGCTAATTATCTCCTTTTTATTTATGATATAATTTATTATAACACAAAATTATAAAAAATACAATATTTACCAACAAAAAATAATTTATCCTTACTTGTAGAAGAATGTCGGAAAATGTGGTTGTATTTTTGTTGAAAAAAAAGCTTATATGTGATATAATTTAGAAATGCCAATGAGAAAGGTGGGAAAACATTGAAAAGCATAGATGAAATGAGAAAAAGCTATAATTCTTTTATAGAAAGACAACGTGTTGGATATGAAATGACGGCTGCAATGATTGGCTATATTGTAGAAAAAATGAAGAGAGCAAATATTGTATCAGGTAATGTTAGCGTAAGTGGAAGAATAAAAAGTTTTAAATCAGCATATGAGAATACAGGAAAGAAAGCTGTTGACGATTGTTTCGGAATAAGAATAATTGGACCGATGGAAGATTTGAAAAAAATACAAGCAGAAATTGAAAAAAATTTTAAAGTAGATGCTACAAAAGACCATAGTAGAAAAGCAAATTCATCTTATAATGCTATACACGAAATGTTGCACATGCATGCAAAATATACTGCTAATAGTGGAATTAACCCTGAAACTTTTCCAGAAGTAGAAATACAATATTGGGATGAAGAATTAAGAGAAAAATGTTTGTATGGCGAATTATCTTATGCAAATTATAAAAGTAAAGATTTGATAGCTATTTCGGAGAGACTAGAAAATGATAGAGAGAACGTTTTATCTGATTTACCAGTTTTTTATACAATTGAAGGAAATAAAATAACAAGACTTTCAAAACAAGATTCATTATATAAGATGTACCCTGAAATAAAAAGGATAGAAGAGGGAAAAAGACAAGGCGAAGAAGCAGCAATATAATTAAAAATAAAAGACTAATTAGACTTGAATTTATGAAAATTTAAGTCTTTTTACTTTGCATAATTTAGAAGTACTCATGAAAATGAATAAAACACAATAAGTTAATATAACAAATTGTAACAAAATTGTAAAAAAATCGTTGACATTAGTTGAATTTGGGTATATAATAGAAAAGCATGTAAGATAGCGAAGAAGTGAAATGTGGCTACAACCATACAATTAACCAAGGTTGGAGGGAACTTTCATGGAGCATGTCATGGCTGAGACCAGGCGGTAAGGTTAAGGTATCCGTAAGAGATTTTGCGGATAGCTTATGCATACTGAAAAGTATGTATTAATAAATGTACACTTTATCCCAAGATAATCATGCAAAAACTTGGGCTTTTATATTGGTAATATTTAGAACACCAGGGTGCGTTTATAACTTCCGACCAAGAAAAAATATTTAAGGAGGGAAAATTACATGGCAAAGAAACAAACAACAGAAGTAGCAAATGGTAAAATCAGAATAAGATTAAAAGCTTATGATCCACAACTTTTAGAACAGTCTGCTGATAAGATAGTAGATACTGCTAAAAAAACTGGAGCAAAAGTTTCAGGACCTATTCCATTACCAACAGAGAAGGAAATCGTAACAATACTACGTTCTCCACACAAACACAAAGATTCAAGAGAACAATTCGAAATGAGAACACACAAGAGAGTTATTGATATTCTTTATCCTACACAAAAAACAGTTGAAAGTTTAACAAAAATTGAACTACCAGCTGGTGTAAATATAGAAATAAAATAACAATAAGTTAAGGCAAAAAGTTAGAAACCTAAAAAATCTGACAAAAACCATGCTAGTGAATAATCATTAGCCAATAGTTAGGAGGAAAATTTTAAAATGAAAAAAGCAATAATAGGAAAAAAAGTTGGAATGACTCAAATATTTGATGAATCAGGAAAAGTTATTCCAGTAACAGTTATAGAAGCTGGACCATGTGTTGTTGCACAAGTTAAATCAAACGAAACAGACGGATATAACGCAGTACAATTAGGATTTGGAGATGTTAAAGAGAGCAAAGTTAATAAGCCAGTTAAAGGCCATTTTGCAAAATCTAAATTAGCATTAAAGAAACATTTAAGAGAATTTAGAATGGATTCTGTAGAAGACGTTAAGGTTGGAGACGAATTTAAAGCTGATGTTTTCGTAAAAGGAGACAAAGTAGATATTCAAGGAACTTCAAAAGGAAAAGGATTCCAAGGCGTTATAAAGAGACATGGTCAATCAAGAGGACCTATGGGACATGGCTCTATGTATCACAGAAGACCAGGTTCAATGGGATCTACATCAACACCAGGAAGAGTATTCAAAGGAAAGAGACTTCCAGGACATATGGGAGCTAATACAATTACAATACAAAACTTAGAAGTTGTTGCAGTTGACTTAGACAAAAATGTAATATTAGTAAAAGGTAGTGTTCCAGGAGTAAACGGAGCAATACTAAAAATTAGACAAAGCGTAAAAGCATAGGGAAGGAGGAAGAAAGATGCCTAAAATAGACGTATATGATATAAATGGAAAGAAAGTTAAAGAACTAGAATTAAATGAAGCAGTATTTGGAATTGAACCAAATGAAGCAGTTGTACATAGTGTTCTAGTTAATTTCTTAGCAAATCAAAGACAAGGTACACAAAGTACAAAAACAAGAAGCGAAGTTTCTGGTGGTGGAAGAAAACCATGGAGACAAAAGGGTACAGGTAGAGCAAGACAAGGAAGTATAAGAGCACCACAATGGATAAAAGGTGGTATAGCTTTAGGACCAAAGCCTCGTTCTTACAAATACACAGTAAACAAGAAAGAAAGACAATTAGCTGTTAAATCAGTATTAAGTTCAAAAGTTTTAGAGAACGAATTAGTAGTTGTTGATAGCTTACCATTAAACGATATAAAGACAAAAGAAATGGTAAAAGCTCTTTCAAACTTAAAAGTTGAAGGAAAAGCATTAATAATGCTTCCAGAAAAGAACGAAAAAGTTCAAAAATCAGCTAGAAATATTGAAGGTGTAAAAACAACATTAGTTGAAACAATAAATGTTTATGACTTATTAAAATACAACAAATTAGTTGTAACAGAAGACACTGTTAAGAAATTAGAGGAGGTGTACGCATAATGAGACCAGAAGACATTATAATAAAACCAATAATTACTGAAGAAAGTAATGCTGGAATACAAGAAGGAAAGTATACCTTTAAAGTAAACAAGAAAGCTACAAAAGTTGATGTAGCCAATGCAGTAGAAAAACTTTTCGGAGTTAAAGTATTAAGAGTAAATACTATAACAGTAAAAGGAAAAGAAAAAAGAGTTGGAAGAAATGTTGGAAGAACATCTGATTGGAAAAAAGCTATTGTTACAATAGATACAAATCCATCAGACAAAACATATCTTGCAAAAGGTGGAAAAGAAACAAAAATAGCTACAAAATACAAGACTTCAATTGATGAGTTTATGGGTGCGTAGTTAAATAAAAATAGCGAGAGATAACTCGGATAATAAAAAATATCTGTGAGTGAAACAGGAAAAAATTCACTAATATAAAATTTAAGGAGATAATTAGAAATGGCAACAAAAAAATTTAGACCAGTAACTCCATCACTAAGAAACACAACTGTATCTGATTTTGCTGAAATAACAAAAAAGACTCCTGAAAAATCTTTATTAACAGTAAAGAAAGAAAAAGCAGGAAGAAATAGTTATGGTAGAATCACAGTTCGTCACCAAGGTGGAGGAAATAGACAAAAATATAGAATAATTGATTTTAAACGTCAAAAAGAAGATATGCCAGCAACAGTAGTTGGTATAGAATATGATCCAAACAGAAGTGCAAATATAGCTTTAATTAAATATGAAGATGGAACATTAAGCTATATATTAGCTCCTATAGGATTAAAAGACGGTGATACAGTAATGTCAGGAGTAAATGCTGATATTAAACCAGGTAACTGTCTAAAATTAGAAAACATTCCAGTTGGTACTATGGTTCATAACATAGAAATAAACCCAGGTCAAGGTGGAAAATTAGTTAGAGCTGCAGGTCAAGAAGCTCAACTTATGGCTAAAGAAGGAAAATTTGCAAATTTAAGATTACCTTCAGGAGAAATGAGATTAATAATGCTAAACTGCAGAGCAACAATAGGAACTGTAGGAAATGCAGAATACGAAAACATAAAATTAGGTAAAGCAGGAAAAACAAGACATCTAGGCAAACGTCCAGAAGTTAGAGGATCTGCAATGAACCCAGTAGATCACCCTCATGGTGGTGGTGAAGGAAAGGCTCCAGTAGGACACGCAGGACCAATGACTCCTTGGGGTAAACCAGCACTTGGATACAAGACAAGAAAGAATTCAAGAACTGATAAATTTATAGCTAAGAGGAGGAAATAATAATGTCAAGATCTAGTAAAAAGAAACCATTTGTTGCTCCAGAGCTATTAAAAAGAGTTGAAGCAATGAATGAAAGTGGAAAGAAAGAAGTATTAAAGACATGGTCTAGAGCTTCTACAATATACCCACAAATGGTTGGACACACAATAGCTGTTCATGACGGAAGAAAACATGTTCCAGTATATATTACTGAAGAAATGATTGGACATAAATTAGGAGAATTTGCTCCAACAAGAACATTTAAAGGACATTCAGGAGATAAGACAACAACTACAAAATAAAAATAATTAAGGAGGTAAATAAGAGCAATGGAAGATACAGTACAAAATGAAGTAGTACCATGCGCAAGTGCAACTCTAAAGTATGCTAGAATTTCAAGCAGAAAAGTTAAGATTGTAGCAGATTTAATAAGAGGAAAAGATGTTGATGAAGCATTAGCAATAGTTAAATTTACACCAAAAGCTGCATCAGAAATCGTTGAAAAATTGCTTAAATCAGCTATAGCAAATGCTGAAAACAACCATGGAATGAAGAGCAATAAATTATATGTAGCAGAAATATATGCAAATCAAGGACCTACATTAAGAAGAATAAGACCAGCTGCAAAAGGTTCAGCTGTTAGAATTAGAAAGAGAACAAGTCATATAACTATAGTTCTTAAAGAAAGAGACTAAGAGTAAGGAGGATAATAGAAAATGGGACAAAAAATGAATCCAAACGGACTTAGAGTTGGAATCATAAAAGACTGGAACTCAAAATGGTATGCAGATTCAAAGCATTTTGCAGATTATCTAGTCGAAGATCGCAAAATCCGTGAATATGTTAAGAAAAAATTATACGCTAGCGGAATTTCAAAAGTTGAAATCGAGAGAACAGCAAAGTTCGTTAAAGTTAACGTATACACAGCTAAACCTGGTCTAGTAATAGGAAAAGGTGGAAATTTAGCTGAAAGCTTAAAAGCTGAATTACAAAAAATGATTGGAAAAGATGTAAATCTAAATATTGTTGAGGTTAAATCACCAGATTTAGATGCACAATTAGTTGCTGAAAATATAGCAGGACAACTAGAAAGAAGAATTTCATTCAGACGTGCAATGAAACAATGTATGCAAAAAACAATGAAGATGGGTGCTTTAGGAATAAAGACATCTGTATCAGGAAGACTTGGTGGAGCAGATATGGCTAGAACTGAGTTCTACAAAGAAGGTACAATACCACTTCAAACATTAAGAGCTGACATTGATTATGGATTTGCAGAAGCAAACACAACATATGGAAAAGTTGGAGTTAAAGTTTGGATATATAAAGGAGAAGTTCTTCCAGCTAAGAAGAAAGCAGTGGAAGGAGGAGACAGATAATGCCATTAATGCCAAAAAGAACAAAATATAGAAAACAACAAAAAGGTAGAAATAGAGGAAAAGCAACAAGAGGTAACGTTGTAACAGATGGATTATATGGACTTCAAGCATTAGAAGCAGGTCAAATTACTTCTAACCAAATAGAAGCAGCCCGTGTTGCTATGACAAGATATATAAAAAGAGGTGGAAAGGTTTGGATAAAAATCTTCCCAGATAAACCTATAACAAAGAAACCAGCAGATACTCGTATGGGTAAAGGTAAAGGATCAGTTGAATACTGGGTAGCAGTTATAAAGCCAGGAAGAATATTGTTTGAACTTGCAGATGTTTCAGAAGACGTTGCAAGAGAAGCATTAAGACTTGCTGCTAACAAACTATCTGTTAAGTGTAAATTTGTTAAAAAGGAAACTGAAGTAGGTGGTGAATTAGATGAAGATAAATAAGATTAGAGAAATGTCTTCACCAGACTTAGAAAAAGAATTAGGAGAATTAAAATCAGAATTGTTCAAACTAAGATTTAGCTTAGCAACAAACGGATTAGATAATCCTATGAAAATAAGAGAAGTTAAGAAAGACATTGCAAAAATAAAAACAGTTTTAACTGAAAGAGAATTAAAAGGTGAAGAACCAGTAGTTGCAGAAGAGCCAAAAAAAGCAGAAAAGAAAACTGCAAGCAAGGCAAAAAAAGAAGCTACAGAAGGAACAGAAAAGAAAGCTAGAAAAACAACTACAAAAAAAGAAAGTAAAGCTGAATAATTTATACAACTAAAACGTTGTATTCCTTAGAATGTAGAAAGGAGAATATTATGGAAGAAAGAAATCTTCGTAAAACAATGACTGGAGT
>ULRK01063571.1_pt1 | contig 81918 bp, 90 predicted proteins | sample 1955341 | NCBI WGS metagenome assembly ULRK01 (sample SAMEA4835680, study PRJEB28245) | human gut metagenome | biome: gut microbiome; material: fecal sample | place: Denmark | collected 2008
ACAGGATCCTCGATTGGTATCATCATAGGTACCATTGAAAACTGATTTAGATTGCCATGAGTACCCAGATAAATAGAAATTACCACTTGACCATGTTGTTCCAGGAGCATACTCGTAGGTATCTTCTCCCCATTGCCATAACACACCAGTACAGTCTTCAATTCCTATGTGACTTATAATGCGCTTATCATTACTAGCTATATGCCCACCTGTGGTATTTGGATCTGCACTATCTTTAATATTAACACACTCAGGAGTGCCTTTCATTACTACCATAAAAGCATTCCGTGAAATTAAATGTTTAGTAACTTTTCCAAAATACTCAACAAATTTTTCGCCATTGAATTTAATGGGAGTTGAGGTTCCATCACAGATAACACCATTATACTTGCTAACTAATTTTCCAGCAGTTTCATCCCAACTGGGAAGATAGATATCTACCCATTGTCCATATTCCGTAGAATACACCATGCCTTCAGGATCGCTTTTAGGAAGGTGTAATAGATCCCATACACTAGCAGGTAATATATCACCAGCAACATAACCACTAAGATCATGTCCCTCAATAACACCTACATCTGCACACAGACAATGAAATCCTCCGATTTTTCTACTGGTATGTTCAGTATACCCTGCAGGAGCGGTAGAGTCAAGAGAAAGTACCAGTGTAGGATCGAGATTGTTAATATTACTTGTAGGTTGACAAGCATATATATAAACATCTTTTCCTGCTCTACCAGCAGCAGTCCCTATGGTAGATAAGTCTAACGTTGTATCTTGGGAAACTACATAACCATTGCCACCAACATTTATTTCTGTTGCGGCGGGGATAACAATGGTTGTTTTATGAGGTTCAAATAGATCTTCCCGGGCATACCATCGAGGCGTATATCCAATGATAGCTCGCAGATTGCGTAGTTCACCAGGAGATATAGCAGATGACATAAGTAGTCGTCGAGTAATACTCATAAAAAACAAGCTCCTTTACTATTTACTTGCACGAAATACCTTAAATTTCAAGATATTTATGCTACTTATTATTTTACCTCAATAATTAAAATTTGTAAAGTATTTAGATTCTAAAAGATGGGCTAGTTTTTCAGATTGGGTATACTTATGCATATTGGTATCATCCCCAATATTTACATTCATACCCAATTCCTTAGCTCTACGACGAATGTTTCGTACAAGTTGTGGTTTTTTGTCTGCCGGGGCATGGCGAAACATTTTAATTGCTGCCATTACATGGTTTTTATCATTTAAGGGATATGACCGGGTTTCTGGAATGCCAAATACCCCAGTTGGCAATTTGTCTCTTGCTTCAGTATCAAGTTTACTCATAATTTTACATTCCTTTCTTTTAGTGTCTTACAGGGTTTTCTAAGTCTGCCCATAAAAGGCCCAGAACTACGCCGATAGCAAGTGCAGCTAACGTAGCTTTCTTGGGGTTGGACATGATAAATAAATCTACTTTAGCAACCAATGCCTTGGCTCCTTCTTTAACTGCAGTAATTACTTTAGTAGCTATTTCTTTGATTTTTTCCATTATTGATATTCCTCCTAGCATATAAGCTATAATATATTAGTCATCCCCCTCCCCTAAAACAGAGGAGGAGAATCTAATAGGTCCATTTATTACCGACAAGTCAGTTTATTACCGATAGGTCCATTTATACCGATAGGTTAATTTATTACCGAGCCATTCTTGGTCCAGTTTTTCAGGGTATAACCACTATCAGGTGTACACGTGAAGGTAACAGTGCTGCCATAATTGACATTTAATTCACCCCAATAATTTTTCCCTTCATAGGTAGCATAGATACTACCATGTTCAGGTTTAGAAATAATAACTTTTAATACTTTAATAGTAGCCGCGGTAGCAGTAATAGTCAGGTTACCCGTGATAGTGCCACTGGAAACAGAGGGAGTACCTGCGTTATATCCAGTAGCTGGGGTTACTGTGACTGTATAGGTTGTACCATAGTTTGCAGTGAATGTCGAGGTATACTCAACACTCCCTACTTTAACTGTGATAGTCTGGTTAGCAGTCTGGGTGATAGTAACCTGGAAAGTCTTAATAGTAGCCGCGGTAGCAGTAATAGTCAGGTTACCCGTGATAGTGCCACTGGAAACAGAGGGAGTACCTGCGTTATATCCAGTAGCTGGGGTTACTGTGACTGTATAGGTTGTACCATAGTTTGCAGTGAATGTCGAGGTATGTTCTACTCCGTCGTTTGTTGTTACTTTAATGGTTTGATTAGCTGTTTGTGTAATAGTTACAGTATATGTAGCTAATTTACCATATGCATCCGCTTTTAAATAATATATGCTTTCTGGATCTTTAGTTGGGGACGATGTTATCCCTGTCCATCCAAGCGGCACATATTCGCCTAAGGTTCCTGTTACTGGATTTGTAAGTATATCTCCTTTATATTCAAAGACAAACTTGTCAAAAACGTAGCCTGTCGATGGAGCAAAAGATACTGTAAATTCTTTATCTGATGCACCATATAGCGAGGCAAACCCGGATATAGTAGTTGATCCATTATGGGGAGATATATCAGGTCTAAGTTTCCATGCAGCTACAGAAAAGTTTAAATTGATATCATTAGTTAGCGTTATAGTTTCAGCATATGTAGTTTCTGTAGCTTGATGGAAGTATAATTTATTACCATCATTTATTTGACGTTGGCAATATATAAGATTTTTAGCAGTCCCGTTTAAATTATAAACAACATTTATATCAGTTCCCAACGGGAATTGTAATGTAGTAGATGCGGTATACTGAGTTCCGTTTATACTTACCCAGTAATTTGTACCAGTTGTATCATTGGTATAATTTAGATTTAACGTACACGTATCATTTTTCACACAAGTTAGAGCATCAGAAAAATATTGTCTACCATCTGCCAATATTACTCGCAGTTGAAATACTTTATCCCCTGCAGCAGCATCAGGCCCCCAATCCAGTTTAATGGTAACATCAGTAGTATCAGAGGTAAAACTACTGACTACCAGTTCAGGATTCATAGATACTATAGATTTAATAGTTTGTTTGGGGGCATAGCTCATTTGTACTTCTATTTGATCTGTGGGGCCTGCCTCAGCGGTTATTATTTGGAAAGTAGGAGGTTGACTTAGTTTAGGTACTTGTTTATACATAAGTTATAATCTCCTTTGTTACGAAATAACAAGCGGAGTAGTGGGGAACATAAATACATAGACACTATTGTCAGTATTTGTTACAAGCAAGATATTAACGAAGTTCCAGGCTCCCATATCAAGGTCGGGGTCATTTCCATTTGGTTTAGATACAATAACCGATGAGAAGGCTGAGTTTGCCGTATTCCAGGTAATTGTAGGCACTGCAGTACCTGTATACAATGCTAAGGTAACTACTCGAGATACTGCCTGGTTTAACTCTGTATTCTTAGGGAGATAAAGATTTGCCAGGTTGATCGTAGCTGACGATGCATTATTTGTCATAAAGTTTATAATATGCAGATCATGCTGGAAATCTAAGTTTACAGTACCCCCAGTAGTAGGATCAAACATACTTACAGGTTGGGAAAGACTGGAATCTATAGTCAGAGGTGAAGTTCCAGGTGTCGTAGATCTAATGCCTTTCGCTACGTCTATAAACCCATTGAATATATTGTTTTTAGTGAATGTATTTGCTGAACCTTTAAGAGCAGCGTTACCCATTTGTTGGGTTACAGTATCAACTTGGGTTTGCAGGGAACTGATATCAATATTTTCCAGGTTAGTCCAGCCACCTCTAGCTTTTACACACCAAAGGATATATCCGGTTTTGGGTCGTACTTCAGAACCAGTATGATCTGCTCCTACTGATTTTGATGCATCGAAGTTTATTTTCCAAATATGATTAGCCGCTGAATCGTCAAGAACATGAATATGTCTAGATAATTCTTCAGAAAAAGCACCAGTAGTAGATGGTGGGTCTGGCGCAAATATTTCTCCAATTGAACCTGTAATATTTCTTTGGGTATCAGTTACATAGCTACCTACCAGCTCAGTATCAGATGTACCGCTAGTATAGGAGTTCCATAGTGGCATGCGGAAAGTAGTAGAGCCATCACCAGTGGAATACTGAGGTACCCATTTCCCTTCATTTGCAGTTTTAGTAGCCTGCCATACTTCTTCAGTAACCAGACGTTCTGCAGCGTGTTCATTAACCCAATCCCATAATGCGGAATAAATAGTACGAGAATATAATCCTCCTGTCAGGGGCAATGCATCACTCGGTACAATACCGTCTAATACTGGGAATACTTGTCCGATAGGGACACCATTATTAAAGGGTTCCCCGTTGAAAATAAATTGAGCAGGATCTTCTTTACTACCTACAATCAGATCGCCTGCAAATTCAGTACTGCCTTCAAATATATTATCACCGGTAAAAGTCAGGTTTGATGTAGTTTTAACATAACCTGTCATATCCACATCTTCACCCATGATTTTCCAGGTAGACCATGTAGTTCCAGTTTTTATTCTGAAATATAATTTAGGTTCAGCAACTTTAGAAGAATATAAATCTTGGCGAATGCCAGCACCAGTTGTAGAAACATTTAAACCAAAGGCAACTGTTGCAGGGCAATTAGTTAAAGATGCTGCAATACTATCTGTTTTTGCTATATAATAGCCGACAGTGGTATAGTTATTAAGATCACTGTCATTAGGAATTTCAGTAGTGTATAATTGTTGTGCAGCGTTTACTTTTTGATCAGAACGAACGAATTGGTTCCATTGTCCCCAGGTACTGTTTTTATATTTACGGGTATACATATTGATACTGGTATCTGTATCCACATATAGAATCTGGGTATATTCATCATTAGCCTGAGGAGACGCAGGGTCACCCGCTGTATAAACTTCTAATACGCCAGTAAACGGGGTAGTTATAGGTGCGTTAGTTAGAGTAACAGAGGAAGTGGCTTGAATAGAATAAACACCAGTTCGTTTATATTCATTTAAGTTCGTAGTTTCAGCATTTATATTTTTAAGGTCAGTGGTAATCAGTGCATTTTGTTCCATATAGAGTTTAGGAACAGCATCTTTGTTAGTACTCGGAGTAACACTGCCCAACGTTAAAGTACCCGTGTCATTAAAGATACTTTCATTGGTTGTTGATGCAATACCGTTAGGACGGATATTAACCGATTTAACAGTGCTGGAGTCGCCGCCAATAAGTACACCTGTAGAAGCACTTTTTTTCAAGACTGATACATTATTACATTTTAAGTCTAGTCCTGCTGCACTACTAAAATTGATCGGACCTGTCATTGTAGAGGTGCCATCTAATTTCAAATAGCTACCAGATACACTATCAGAGTAAGATATTTGATGCACAGGTTGCCAGGTCTTGTTTACCATAGCACAGGTGTATACTTTATCAGTTGCATAAGTGCTAATTAACAATTGGGTATATAAAGCATCCCTAGAGGACCCAATAATTTGGCAAGTATATAATTGTCCATCACCTATTTCGGTATCAAGGGTACTATTATTCCACAACGAAATCCAATTTTCTGAGCATATAAATGCACAACTGGAGTTCATGTTATAGTAAGACGTAACCCATGCTTGTAATTCTTGACGTAAATTAGTAATAGTTTTAGTTGCAAAAGAACCCAGGTCTTTTACAGGCAGCCCAGAAAGGTCGATGTTCCCAGCAGGGTCTGGCGTGGTATTATTAACCGTTTTTACTGCATCAGTGATACCATAGGCAGCCAAAGTCGTACCACGATAAGCTATTTCTTTCCAGGGTCCCCAGGTTTCTGTCCCAGTATCATTATAGTAGGTGCGTATAAACATGCTATTTGCATCAGGTTTATACGATGTTACTATCTGACGGACTCCTCTGGTATTATTAAATCTAATAACTTCTAGATAAAAAGCAAACTGAGTAGGACAATTTGTGCATGTTGCTGCTATTCCATTATTGTCACAATCCCAAAGCCCAGGAGTCTTGTAAGTATTAAGATCAACTGCACTAGTTATTTTTTGAATTTTTAAATTTGTTACATCTACATTCCCATTGCTGTTAGCTGCTACACTATTTACTGTTTTAACGAACGCAGGGACATCACTTAAGTCATTGAAACTTCCCGAGGTAGCGACAGTAGAAAGCCCAGTAATAGTACTCGCATCCTGATTATGTGCAGACGGAGGGAAAGTCTCAGGTTTATCTAATACGCCAGACCAGGGTACAGCAGTAGCGATGGATGATGTAAATGCACGGTAACCTTCTGGTAAATTCAGTTTAGTATCATCTATTACCCAGTACATAGTAGCCGGGTTATTCTCTGTTGCACCTTCAACGATAACAACATCGTTATTCTGTACCTGTTCTTTAGTTAAAGCAAACCGTTCTTCATCGTTCTGTACGATAACAGTGTCAGGCATTGCCTCTCGGGGAATATTATCGATAGAGATCATGCCTGTAATTTTATCTGCAGGTATAGTAGTAAACTCAGTTGCAATGCTTACCGGAGCATTCAGGGATGTCGTTACAGACCCAGTAACTGCACCTGTAAGCTTGATAGAAACCGCAGTCTTAAGAGCCTCTGCAGTAGTTGCGTTTGTTGCAGTACCGAAGAAGCTGGCAGCACCTGTATTCAAATTATATTCAGTAAATTTAAATCCTAAAGTATCAGTACGTCCACCAACAGTTGTGGCAATTTTCTCTTCGTTAACATCCGTGATTTTATGTGCTAAAACTATATCAGCAGCATCACTGTCAGCGTTAGGAGATTGAATGATATCTGTACCAAGTACTATTTGGGAGGTATTAGAGCTTAATATTTTCTTTAACTGTAATATACGATTTTCGTCTATATTTACAGTAGTACCATCTTCAGTCTGATAAACCTTTGTTTCTGTAGTGCCCCGTTTCAAGGAAATATATTCCGTAGCAGCATCAGTATTACCCAGGTCAAATTTAACAGATCCAGTTACTGTACCACCCGTTAATTGTAAGTATCGGTCATCATGAAGATGGGTGTCATCAGATTTATGGTTAACAGTATCTATTACTTCTTCAACCTTTTTTACTAATATCGCTTCAGCAGGGGTTATATTAAATTTCTCGAGATCTGCCATATATTTAAGCCTCCGGTTGTTTATTTCTAGACCATATTATACCTATCTATAAATACAAAAAGACCCCTGCATAATACAGGAGTCTCTAATTAAACGTGTTATACTGTTTCGTAAGTAGTGTATACTATATAACCTTTTTCGGTTATTTCAGCTTGAATGACGGTAGAGATCGGAGTTTTAAAAACCGTGTACATAATTGGGTCATAGGAACCTTTGGCATTGGCCTCATAGACCTGAAGGATTTCAATATTAGGGTTATTGATAGTAAAATGATTACCATAAACCCCGTCTGTTACAAAGTCTTCTGCCGTAAATTCTATTTTAGTAATTTTAGCTTTAGAATCTACAGTAGTTTTCATTACCTCCACCGTTTCTTCTGCTGCGGTTACTTTAGCCTGCAAGTCTTGGATAATCGACATATACGAGTTAAGATACTTAGTGATATCCAACTCTACCATTACGCCAAAAGATGCCAGCGGGGATTCTTCCAGGTTCATAGTTTTAAAGCCTTTGATAGTACCATTACTTACAGGCACCATACCTAGAGTAGCATTAGAAATCAATTTTATCTGGGGAGTTTTTAGCGCATACCAGATCTCAACTTCAGCCAACTGTTCATCAGTTGCCTTAGCAGGGAAATCCACTACGATACTGTTATTTTTCACTTCATAAGTTACAGGACCAATATTAAAAAGCACAGCATCGTTATACGCAGGATCAGGGTCTTCCTGGGTAATAATATTGAAAGCATATTGTGTATCTGTCAGCCACATTCCTGTAATATCAGAACCTTTTACAGAATGCACTTTTTTTACCCAATTAGCACCGTTACTGTCTACTACTAATTCATCATAGAGAGAATCGTTTAATCTTCGCAAGGCAAAGCCAGAATAAGAAGATGAAGTAGTAGAACTAGGACTAGCTACATCAAATCTTGCCCCTTCGATACATACCATAGAAGCAGGGGTTTCGATAGTACCCGAGCTTACATCTACAGGCAATGCTTTAACTTGTACTTCAGGTAAAGTTCCGCTTACTGCTAAGGCTAAATCAAATTCTTCAGATGCCGTTACAGACAGCTTAACTCGTTTAGCAAATCGTTCATCACATTCTTCTTTAGTGTACCAGCCTGTAGCTACTCCCTCTGCTTCTTGGGCTGCTTTTTCAGCACGAGCAACAGCTTGGGTAACAATGGCTACCCATTGGGCATAGGCATCCGGATCCGGGTCGCCATCATCATCAATTGGATACGGTGTAGGACGCAGTAAATCAAGGTTACTACGTTCAACAGTAAAGCTTACCGGGAATGTAGTTGCAAGTTTTTCTCCTTTGCTACATCCGATCAGGCTTACATAAAGCACACCTTCCCGATTGATAGCACTAGCGGGAATGCTATAGTATACATCTGGTTGGATATTAACTTTCCAGGTTTTACCTTCCACCCGAGAAAATTCTGCTGTTTTATCTAAAGCATCCCAGCCAAACCCAGGTTCGATGTGAAAGGCGATAGAAACATCTTCCTGACTTCGACTGGGAATGCGATAAATCTCTGAGGTTTCCAGAGTACGGTTATTAACAGTTACATCTATCTTCATTAGGTATTAGATCCTCCTTTAATAACTTCTTCAAGCCTTAACACATAAGTTTGAAGTTCTTCAATAGTTCGTTTAGGATCTTTAATATAGGTCTGTGCTTCCCAACCTTTTGCCTTAGCTTCTGATACATGTTCTCCAGAGGCACTGGCAAGGTTCTTCATTTGGTCAGTGTTAAGGGTAAACACTTGTTTATCTGAAAGTCCACTGGGAATACCACGAACCTCAAATGTATCTTCAGGATTTACATTTGCCATTGTACTAAATAAATTGTACGTTGTTTGTGACTCTAGACTGTTATCAAATGATACTTGTTGATTACCTACTTTAAACATAAAAGGGGAGGTAATATCATTTTTAGTAATGATATCATTTAATTCCAGTGCCCTACATACCAGGGTTTCAATAGGTATTTCACTTAAAGTATCATTTACGTAGATAGGTTTTTTGTTATCCCAATCATAGCGGTAGCGCGAACTGGAACTGTACAGCTTAAAGTCATTGAACGATACACGCACTGCATCTACAGGGACCTGTTGGACACCAGCAATATAGCCACCAGTTTTTATTCCAGTATTAGGGTCAAAAGTACAGTAATATTCAAGTTTATTAGACATTATCGTTATTCCTCATTTCTTAGTTTCGACCTAATGCTTCCCACATAATATATGCAGAATCAGGTAGTACCCCAGAATATGTAAAGGAAACATCTGTACTTGTAGGAGTTCCTAAACATATTTTACCCGGAGTACTAATTTCGGCATTAGGATCTACAAGAGTAACTTTGATCGCATAAGGCGGAGTATCAGCATTAAATGCAATAGGAAAAACGATAGTTCCCATTGAGACCCCGGGTTCTGTTCGTCCCCATTCCCTTATGATACCTGAATTATACACCTGCCAGCCAATTGTGTCAAGATGGCAATTTACATTATATGCAGTTTCTACCTCTGCAATTTTAGCAGTTAATGTATTTACTGCTGCAACTGCTTCTTCAGACCCAATAGTAACTGCAGTTGCCTGATTGTCAACGGTATATCTAATACATAAAACGATATTTATAGATGCTGGTTTTGGCGCTTTACCCCTATCACCTATATTATAAGATGTAATAATATCGCCACTGGAATCTGGTCCACCAGAGGTACCAGTACCACCTGATCCATTCCAGAACCAACCAGAGGTACCAGAGGGATACTTTGCACCAGAATAGCTATAACGACCCCAGTTACCGTTATTATTTTGCATACGTCCTAAACCATGGAAATGCAGATTAGAGTACTCTGATTTATTATAATTTCCGACATTCGCAAGTTCAGACATTTTAAGTAAGCTGACAATTTTGGGAAGTCTAAAAGTAGTACTTCCATCACCACTACTGAAAAAGCCACAATTACCATCTTGGGCATTTGCTAGGTTTTGCCATTCTGATTCAGTGATTATCTTCATATTACTTTGTGCCCATGTCCATAACTCAGAGTATTGAGTACGGTTCAAGACTAACCCCTCACCCAAACTTAAAAAACCAGCGGGCGGATTTAAGCCTAAAGTAAGTGTAATGTCCCCAACTTTACTGAGGATTGGTGTACTAGTCGTTGTCATAAATTAAATCTCCTTTCACCATTTCCTGTAACGGGGATCAAGTGCTTCATCTACAAAATCTTCAATAGATGTTATGGGGTAGGTCAAAGCCGTTTCAACTTCTTCCCAATCATTAAAAATACTTTCGCAATCCTGCATTTCAGCAGCTTGCATACCTGCTGTTACTCCTTTATTATATACTTCACGGATCAAACGCAAAAGAGCGTCGTTATCATCTAGAATAATATCCGCAAGAGTTTCTTGAAATTTCACGAATAGCTCCTCCTAACTATTAGATTGTATCAGGGTAATTCTGGAACCAAATAGCTTTTCCACGAATAACATCGCCACCTGGTTTAAGTTTGCCGTCACCTGGAATATCATACAATTTCCACAAATCCCAGCGTTCGCAAGTAGTTGCGGGACCGTAGTCATCAAGGTCAGCAGCTTCAGCATGGGTCATTACATGACTTGCATCTATTGGGATATTAAATTTTTCACAAAGTATTGTGACAACTTTAGCCATGGCCTCAATTTGGCCTGCTGTAGGAGGCTGGCTACCAAAGTCTACATTTCCATCCGCGTAGGCTGTTGCATCAAAGCATCCACAGAGGGTAACTCCAATAGCATTACTATTACGATGCCAGGTATGTTCTTTATATTCGCTCAGATTTCCCATAAGATGAATCTGTGCATCACCAGTAATACAGATATGATAGTCGTCAAACGTCTGATCGTATCTCCCTGCTGTCCAGTGTAAATAAATATGATAAACTTCGCCATTACAATTCTTGGCAAGGTTTCTAAGTTCTTTTAATGTTATAATTTTATCCATATAATTACGGCCTCCATTCTTTTGTACCCGCAAGGATGCACCCTGCAAAAGTTGTTTTTGAAAGCAATATGATTTTAGTATCAGAAAATTGGATAGTAGCTTCCAATGATTCCCAGAGATCAGCGGATAGCTTACGATACGGACGGGAAATTGGAATACGGTTAGTTACAGCTTTTTCAAGTGTATAAAATCCATCTGAGTTGGTACTGGTAGACCACTCGCTTACTGCAAAATCAATTATATCAACTAATCCCAATTTATTTTCAGGGTCAATAATATAATTGGGGAATCTGTATTGTAGATCCGTAATAGTTATTTCAGGCCAGATAGCACCTTCTTCATCAGGTTCCGTGCCAGGAACCACATGGAGTATAGTAATAGGATAATTCCCAGAAGCAGTATAGCTATCAATTTGTTCCTTAGTAAACTCAGTAGTTGACGTCGCATAATTTACTCCCGATTCATAGGCTAAGTACACCAGACAATAACCAGTCTCCAAAACCGTTAAAGTAAATGTATCTCCAACATTATATATTGTTTTATCTTTATCAAATGATATAGTGACACCAAGTACCATCGGGGTATCATTTGAATTCAAATCAGAAAATGTTTTTCCATCTGCTACTACTGTAAAAATGATTTCCTGGGCGTTAACTTCGGTAAGAGTAATTTCAAATACAGTATCAGTATCAAAGCTTGCAATACTCTGTTGGTCTGTTGATACATATGCTTTGGCATTGGTTACTTGTCTGTTGGTTTCAATGAGCAGCCGTGTATAATCATGTACAAGGCTATCATCGTTTTGAGGAATGGTAAGCCCTCTACCGTTTACATAGGCTTTACCATTTGTATACATACCCATGCCCTCATTAACTTCCAGTTCCAATCCTTCAACAGTCCAGTTATTAAAGATCTCACTTGCGCCAATTGCATCTATTGGTAAACTGGGATCGCCTTGTTCACCTTTTTCACCGGGATCACCTTTTTCACCTTTTTCACCTCTTTCACCTCTTTCACCCCGAGGTCCAGGATCACCTTTTTCGCCTTTAGGTCCGGGATCACCTGGATCACCCTTTTCACCTGGAGGTCCTTGGATTACAGAGAGGTCGGTGATTTCTGATGCTGTATGAGTATGGACTTTAGCAGCTTTGTTGTCTAATTGCTGTTGCAGATTAATTACATCCGAGATTGTATGTTGATGCTTTAATGGTTGACGAGCATCAGTCATTCTAGGATCATCATTAGTTACATATCTGTTCAGGTCTGACGGGACTCCATGCGTACCCTTTAATGCTTCCATGTACGCAGAGAGATCTTTCATTACGGCAGATACATTTACACGGAACTCAATTGTATTGGCGTCTTTAATAACAGGTACTAAAGTTTCACTCTCTACAAATTTAACAGACCCGCCCCATTCTGTAGGTACAGCATAGGCATCATTTATTAGAATAGAACCAATAGCTTTAACTTGTACAGGATTAGGAATAAGGTCTAACTTGGCTTTGTCTTCTTTAGACAGTAAACCATCCTTTACCTGAGAAGCAAGAAGCGGTCGATTTTTAATGATATCCCAGACAATTACTTCACCTGTTTTAGGATTTAGTAATTCATCTTTAGTCCATACATTTCCGTCTAATGCATTGCCTACGCGGATAAGTTCATTGATTATCGAGGCGTCTACACGGGACGCAACAGGAACATATCGGACATTGAACGTTTTACCAACATCAGCACTGTTAAAAATAACGATACCTTTTGCAGCTACGTAATCATATTCCGATCTATAGTTAAATAGTGCTTGTCCTGCTAATGGTTCGCCATCAAATATTAATTGGATACCAACTATTTGAAGGGTATTGACTTTTGGTATATGATCGAGGTATACTTTTTTAGAAGCAGGTACTAATATCTGCTGTTCATATACCTGAGACCTAGACTCATCAAGATTATATAGATATGACAAGTTCATGGGGTATTATAACCTCCTTGGTTTAACGGTTTTTCTATTCTACTGTACCATATTATACCTACTTAATTTTCGAGTATAAATACTAGGTATAATACTAGTATACGGAAAAACCAATACATTGGAGGTATTAATTTTTTATGAAACCTAATCTCTATAAAGAAGAACTTATTGATTTATCTACAGATACTAACTTTGAAAAGCTGGCATCTTTTGCTGTAGAAAATCTTCTTTCACCTGAAGAAATGGATATCGATTTGGGTGAATTGATTGAAAAACAAGCTTATGCGGAAGACGCTGTTTTTGCAGATGATATTAACCGTATGTTTTCTATCGCAACCCCGGTCGAAACTAAAATCTCTGCATTGTACGCTACTAAATGTGCGTCTATGCTGCCGGAAGAAGTAGTAAATCGTATCAATAACGCCTGCAGTATTTATGGCATTGATATCGAGATCCCGGTAGTAAATAAAGTTGCATCTGTAATGGATGACCCTGAAATCATGGCAGCTATTGATGCCTTTGAAAAAGATTGGGTAGACCCAGAGGATGAGGCTACCGAGAAATACGCTCATGCAACTGAGTATGGTACTGAATTCGATACCTGTATGGCTGCTCGTGCGTACCATGCTTCTGAGCCTGAAGAAATCGAAGCCATTGAAACCATTGCTAAAACTGCAAGCGCAGTTCCTCCTGAAAGAATGGTAGAGATCCTCCATGACCTGGATGAACAGTTAGGCTTTGATACCCCTGCTATGCAGCGTTTGGTAGGTACTCCTGAATATGCAGTGTTTGAAAAGAGAGCATCGGAAAACATGGTTAATCTGGGCAATGTTAGTGCTCCTCTTTCCGTTATCTCCGAATACCAGGATTCTATTAAAGATTTAGGTGTAGACCTGGATTGGGATGGTGAATCTCCGGATTCTCTGCAACTTCAAATAGAAAGGCTTCCGAGTCAAGTAAAGAATGAAATTGGAAGTTGGGTGAAATAATATGGCTGCTAGCGGTCTTCTTATTGGCAATGAAATCTTTAGGGCATATGATGACGCTAAAAAGAAATTTAAAGACTTTGATACTTGGGTAGCTGAGGCTATTCGAGATGAGTTTGGCGAAGATATGGTAGCACCGTTAATGTCTGCTAAAATAGCTAAAACTTCTAGATTACCCTGGGATAATCCGATCGTCTTTGAGAATATCGCACTGACTTTAAATGGTAGGCCAGTACTTCCGGATGTGGATCAGGATATCAGTGTAAAAGAATTAGCTTTTGCAGTTACCTGTCTAAAAAAAGAATTCCCTAACGATGAATTCGATGATAAAGTAATTCAGTATTTCGCTGCTGAAGCGGGAGAAGAGGGTATTGCGATCTTACCTCCTGAACTTAAAGATGCTCAGCGCTTTATCCCGCCTATCTTTTTAAATAAAGAGCAACAGTCTATTCAACGTGCATATCTTGAGGAAATCAAGGATTACATTGAGATAATGACTTCGGCATCGATAGCCGGAGGAGGTGACAAATAATCCATGGCAGTACCTGTTGATAATACGGATATTATGGGTAGTGGTAACGCGACTTCCTATAATAATTCACAATATAAATTAATGACCCAGGATGCCCGTTGGAGAATGTTGTATCCGGCCCCCTACTTTGATCCAATCGCTATGCAAACGCTGATGGATCCAAAGATCATGATGCTCTGGGGACGTTATTTCTACGACTGGCACCCGATAATCCATGCTGCAATCAATAAAATGGTTTCCTATCCTATTACAGAGTTTATCTTTGATACTACAGAAGAAGAAACCATTAAAAAGTACAAAGAGATATTTACAGCGATTGACTTGAAGGGTATCCTTATAAAAATGGGCCTTGATTATTTTGTAAGCGGCAATTCCTATTTTTCTCTTTTGATGCCCTTTAAACGAATGCTGGAATGCCCGCACTGTCGTACTTCGATAGCTGCATCTGAAGGAAAGTTCAAACTTCGTCAGAAAAGTATCATAATCGACTGCCCTACCTGTAAGAAATCAGTTGTAGCAGAGATCAAAGACGTCACAACGAAGGAAATCTCCGCTATACGTCCGATTCTTTGGGACCCGCTGAATATGAAAGTAAACTATGACGAAACCCTGGGTATGTCAGAGTACTTCTATTCCTTGCCCAGCTCACTTACTACGGGTATCGATCAAGGCAATATAAATCTTTGGGCAACATATCCTCTGTACTTGATCAATGCTGCTCAATCACGTAAGTATGTTAAGCTGTATAATAAAAAAGTGTTTCACCTGAAACGGGAAACACATTCTTCTGCGTATAATAAGGGTTATGGTCAGCCGATCATATCCCCTGTACTGAAATATTTATTCCACCTGTTAATTTTATTGCGGGCACAGGATGCTTTAGCAATTGATCAGATTTTACCCTGGACTATTATTTCCCCGTCCTCTAACGGAGCAATCGATCCTGCAGGTGATTTAAATTTAGGTCAATTCAGTGGGGCACTGGAAACAGAATATAAACACTGGAAAGCTAACCCGTTACGCAAGAGTATCATGCCGGTACCTGTAAATGCACAGATCCTGGGCGCACAAGGTAAAGCGTTAATGCTTACCAACGAGATCCAGGAAATCACCAATCAGATCCTGGCTGGTATGTCTGTACCAAATGAATTTGTGTATGGTGGTCTTCAGTGGTCCGGTGCTAATGTGTCTTTGCGAATGCTGGAAAACCAATTCATTAACTACCGCACTATGATGCAGGAAGTTATTGATTATATTATTGATGAATGCCATACCTACTTTGATATTCCTAAAATCAAAGTCCGTATGCAGCCGTTTAAAATGGCAGACGATATTGCTCAGAAAGATTTGCTGCTTAGGTTAGTCGAAGCCGGTGTGCTTTCCAAACATACAGCACTCAAAGAATTGTTCCCGCATCTGGAATATGAACAGGAGCAAAAATATCTTAATGAGGAAGAAAAAGACGAAATGGAGAAACAGGTTCAACGTAGTGTTGTCCAAAATAATGTACAACGTTCGTATGGGATCATGACTCCAATGCCTAACAACGGTATCGATATGGGTGGACAACAGCATGGTGACTTACCAGAACAACGGCCTCCACGTGCCGAAGGAGGTAATCAGCAAGTATGAGTACCGATATGATTAAAGAATTACGGAAGCTGGCCTGGGTGGAACAAGTTCTGCCCTCGGCTGGCAGTTTAGCACCTGTAATAGAACGAGCTGTACGACGGGGTACACGTTTAGGAATACAGGAAGCAATTACTAATAAAGGGTTAAACGGAAAGGAAGAGAAGAAAAATGTATCTAAACGTTAGCCAAAAATGGGATGCAATCTTAAAAAAAGTTCAAGAGGGTATAAAACACCTTTTTCCTATTGAAGGAAAGACTGGTAAAATCGAGCTGATCCGTCTTGAAATCCCTAATAAGACCAATTCATCTATTGAGTCTCAAAAGCAAAGCCTGCTTGCCGGGTCTAGCCTGGGAACTCCGGTATACGGTGAGTTTAGGCTTACAAAAACTAACGGCAAAAGTGAAACTGCAAAAATAAAAATATTGGATCTTCCTATCCTTACCGACCGTGGTACATTTATTGTACAGGGTAAGGACTATTCCGTATTTAATCAATCCCGTTTGCTTCCTGGTGTTTATACCCGTAGGACTAATGATTCCGATGCTGTATTCGCCGATTTCAACTTATCTAAAGGCTTAGGCTTTGAAATACATATGGATACAGATGGTGTATTCAGTGTCAGATTTGATAAATCAAAGTTATCCACATCTTCCAAGAAGATCCCTCTGTACCCACTGTTACACGCACTGGGAGCCTCTGATCCTGAGATCCAGGCAGTATGGGGCAATGATATCTTTAAAGTAAACGTTGCAAAATCTAACCTTACTGAGGATATTAAGAAAATCGTAGAGCAGGTTATCTATCCGACTAAACGTACTGGTAATGATATCAAAGATTTACGTGAGTACTTTAAGGGCAACACGCTTAATGCTGATACTACCCGAATTACATTGGGTAAAGCTTATGATGTAGTTACTCCGAAAGCTATGCTTGATGCATCTGCGAAAATTATTCGTGTCTATAATAATAAAGATGACGAAGATGACTTGGACTCCTTATTATTTAAGGAAGTCCTGGCTGTCGAAGATCATTTAATGCTTCGTATTGAAAAGAAAGCGAAAGAAGAAGGACTTGTGTATAAACTGATCTCCAAGTTGGACCAGGGTCGTCCCTTACGTTCGATCATTTTACCAAACTTGTTGACTAAGCTTGTAGAAGGTTTCTTTACTAAATCCTCGCTTTCTGCTCCTCAAACTGAAATCAACCCAATAGAAATTCTGGAAACCAACCATAAAATCACTGCTATGGGTGAAGGTGGTATTACCTCGGAACGTTCTATTCCTATGAATGCACGTAATCTTCATCCGTCCCACTTCGGGTTCCTTGACCCTGTACGTACTACAGAGTCTGAACGCGTAGGTATCGACCTTAGAACTACAGGTCCCACGGTTATAAAAAACCGTAATATCTATACTGAATTCATAGATAAAAACGGCAAAAAAGTTATGCTCAGGCCTATCGACCTTGCAGGTAAAGCAGTAGGGTTTCCGGGGCAAGAGGGTAAACCTGTAGTAAAAGTCCTTATTAATAATCGTATGAAAGATATGCCGCGTAATCAGGTAGATTACTGGATGCCAAAACCGGCAGATATGTTTACAATTACGACCAACCTGGTTCCGTTCCTGCAAAACGATCAGGGTAACCGTGTTACAATGGCAGGCCGTATGGTTACGCAAGCAGTACCTTTAGTACACCGAGAAGCTCCGCTGGTACAAATTCGTGACCAGTCTGGTAAATATAAAACTATCCAGGAACGGTATGGCAAAGAATACTTTGTGCCCAAAGCTCCTGTTGATGGCACAGTTACAGAAGTAACATCTAAATATATCAAGATCGGAAATACTAAAGTGGAGATCTATGAGAACTTCCCACTTAACCTTAAATGTCCTAGTGGGGAAATGAAAATCAACGTTCTTCGAGTACATGGTGAAGTTTGGCGCGGGAAAATCAAAGACTATGAATTCCAATATGGAGATAAAATACAGTCTGTGGATACCAAAGCCAAGCGGTCTAAATGGCAGTTGATCAATGCTTTTGACTACCAGGATAACGACAAAAAACTCTATAATATCAAGTTTAGGTCTGGACGTAATGTAGTAGTTACTGAAGATCATAGCCTGATTACTATAGATGAGTCTGGAGAACTGGTACCCATATTTCCTAAAGACTGTATAGAAGGCGAGACCAAATGTCCTCTGGCAATGTTACCTGGTGTGCCTCGTTCTACTATCTTTAGAGACGAGGATAACTATAATATGGGTATCTTTGCAGGTCTGTATTTATCAGAGGGCTGCGTAAACGGTACTTGCATTAAAATCTCTGTATTAGATGATTGCAGGAAATTGGAGGTACAACATATCCTTAACGTTGTATCCAATAAAAACTCTGCACATATCTATGCAGACAGTGTTCGGTTATATGATAAAGATTTAAGTCAATGGCTTGTAGAGAACTTTAAAAAGTATTCTACAGGCAAGTTGATACCAAATCATTTTTTTAGTTATTCGCCAGAGTTCCGTAAAGGATTACTCGCCGGGTATATGGCTGGTGACGGGTGCATATCTGCCCATTCTAAGGCCGAAGAAGATGGACAGGTATCTCAGTTCCAAATCAGCGCTTCAACAGCTTCCAGTGCCCTTAGAGACGATCTGATGGACATGTTTGCATCATTGGGTATCATGGCCACCAAAGGGTTCTGTGACAAGAGCAAACTGAATGACAAATGGAACGATGCTTATATTTTTACCATTCCTGTACGTGAGTTACCAAACTGGCCGCTCTTTTACTACCAGGACAGACAAAAGTACTTGCAGCATTTAATGGATACCTTGCCTGAACGCTCTAATTCCCGCTATAATCTAACGAATAAACATTATAGCACAATGCCTGAGAAAACGCAAAGGCGTTGGAAACGCTCTGATGTACGCTGGGATACAATTAAAACAATAACTGAGGCGCCGCATGAGGAATACGTTTATGACTTTGAAGTTGCAGAGTCCAACATGTTTGCAGTAGAGAATGGCTTGGTTATTCATAATACGTTCCTGACGATGTACCCGTTAGTTAAAGTTGGTGACAAAGTAAAAAAAGGTGATATCCTGGCGGATTCTAATTTTACCAAGAATGGTGAATTAGCACTAGGTACTAATTTGAATGTAGCCTATATTCCATACAAAGGCTGGACTCACGAAGACTCTATCGTTATCTCGGAGTCTACTGCTGAGAAACTTACGAGCCAGCATATGTATACTAAGGAATTCGAGTCTTCTCCAGATTCTTACATAGATAAAGCTTCCTTTATCAAGTGGTTCCCCACAAAAATAAATATCGAAAATATCCAGAAGTTGGATGACGCTGGTGTTATTAAGAAGGGAGCTACTGTAGTACGTGGGGATATCCTAATTGCAGGCCTGAGACGTAAAACCCTGACCAATGCGGATAATATGATGCGCCGCTTACGTGGAAGCCTTGTAAATCCGTATAAAGATGCAAGTGAAGTTTGGGACCACGATACTCCGGGTAAAGTAATTGAGGTAGTACATCAGGGTAAGCTTACTCGAGTAGTTGTAACTACGGAAGATAAAGCAAAACAAGGCGATAAGATCTCGGGTTTACATGGTAATAAAGGTACTATTGGTTTGATCCTACCGGACTCGGAAATGCCAGTAGACGCCAGAGGCAACCATGTTGACGCAATGCTTAACCCTGCATCTGTTCCTTCCCGTGTAAATCCTGGACAAATGTATGAAGCTATGGAAGGTAAGCGAGCTAAACTTACGGGTAAAGTATCTATTATAGATAACTTTGACCCTGCTGATTCCAGCGAAAAAGTATTAGCTAAAATGAAGAAAGATAATATACCTATCGAAGAACCGCTGTATGATCCTAAGACTGGTAAGGAATTAGGCAAGGTATTTACTGGTAATTCGTATATCATTAAACTGCATAAACAAACAGAAGGCAACTTCTCTGCTTTGTACCGCGGTGCCTATGATGTCAATAATCAACCAGTAAAAGGCGGTGAGGAAGGTGCGAAAGGCGTTGGTCAGTTAGATGTCTTCGCATTACTTGGACATAACGCTAGAAACAACCTTCGTGAAATGGCTACCTATAAATCCGATAAAAATGATGATTTCTGGAACCAGTTAGAAGCAGGTATTACTCCAATGCCTGCAAAAGAACCATTTGCTTTCAACAAATTTAAATCCCTTGTTACAGCATCGGGTATCGGTGTACAGGAAACTAAAGATGCCATCAGTATTGCCCCGCTTAACGATAAGATGATTACTAACTTATCAAAGGGTGCGATTCAAAAAGGTTCTATTCTGGAAAACCATATGGGTAAAGACAGACCTGAAAAAGGTGGTATCTTTGACCCTGTAGTAACTGGTGGTTTAACAGGTCAGAACTGGGCACATGTAAACCTGGCAGCTCCAATAGTAAATCCGTTGTTCGAGGGCGTCGTAGCTACCCTTTTACACAAGGATACTACAGGTATGACCGGTAACCAGATCAAACAGGAGTTAGGTAAGATCAATGTACCGAAACGTATTGCTGAGATTTCTGCGGCACTCAAGGTAGCAAAAGGCAGTAATCGTAATAAACTTCTTAAAGAGCTTAAATACCTTACTGCGTTAAAGAAAGCTAATATGAGTCCGACAGAATATGTACTGACTAAGTTTCCGATTATCCCGCCGCAGTTTAGGCCGATCTATGATTCTAAGACAGGTGGTTTACCAATGGTTTCCGACGTTAACTATCTCTACAAAGATATGTTGAACGTTAATGAAAAACTGGAACGCATGAAGGACTACCCTGATGAAGAAAAAGCTGCACTATTAAAAGACTTACGTCAATCGGCTCATGCTATTGTAGGCCTTATGGCTCCTATCAATAAGCAGAACGAAAAGCGTGGTGTTACGGGGTTCTTACCTCAACTTACTGGTTCTAACTATACTGGTAAGGGTACTAGTAAGGAGTCCTTCTTCCACCGCAAATTGCTTAAACGTCAACAAACACTGACTGGTCGTGGTACTATCCTGCCAGATCCGAATCTCCATGTTGACAACGCTAAGATCCCCTGGGATATGGCTTGGAAAATCTTTGAGCCTTTTGTTATCGCTGAGTTCCGTAAACGTGGCGTTAATATCCTGAAAGCTAAAGAGGAGATCAAAAATCGTACAGATGTAGCTAAACAGCTTCTGCTTAAACAAATGGAAGCACGGCCGGTATTGCTTAACCGTGCACCGACCCTGCATAAGCTTAACATCATGGCATTTAAACCGATCCCCACAGAAGGCAAGTCTATCCAGATCCCGCCGTTGGTACTTAAAGGCTTTGCCGCTGACTTCGATGGTGACTCTGTATCTGGTGACACGGTGGTTTGCATTAAAAGAAAGGACGGACGGATATCTGTTCGCAAGATCAAAGATGTCAATGAGTCTCCGGCTAAAAAATAATATCATATGTTTTATTGGCGCCCCATTGATTTGGGGCGTCTTTTCTTTTGGTGCAAAAAAAATAAAAAAGTTATGAGATAAGAATGGCGTAGAAAGGTTTTAGCAATTTTTCTACAAAAAATTTAATTACATAAGGGGTGTTTTATTATGACAAACATGGACAACGTAAAAGAATTTTTAATGCCTGCACCACACGAACCTGGTAAATGGGAATCCTTTGGATTAGGAATTATAATGGGCGCGTTGGTTACTAAGATGGGATATGAATTAGCTCCCATCGTTAAAAGGAAGGTCACGCAATATAAATTGCGGGATTATAAGAAAAATCAGAAATAACATGGCGGGGACCTACGGGTCCCCTTTACTATCTCAAAAAAAATTAAGAAATCGTGGGATAAGAATAATGTAGAAATAAAATTAATTACATTTCTACAAAAATTTAATTAAAAGATGGGAGTGTTTTTACTATGTAACGATTAGAAATATTCAAGGAAAAATGTACATAATAGTACGAAACTAAAAATGAAAGGAGAAATATTATTTATGAACAGCAAAGAAATCATTGCTGCTAAACGTAAGGCAGATGCACCTAATAGGATATTACGTAATATAGCACGCATTAGTGTTTATGGGTTAATTATTATTTGTATTATTGGCATTACCAACATGATATTAACAAGTATCACAAAATAATTCAAACTATTGGTATAAGAATATTGTAGAAATAAAATTAGTTGTTATTTCTGCAAAAATTTAATTAAAAGAATAGGAGTGTTTTACAATGGAAGATGTAATCATGGAGAATAACGAAATGGAGAACAATGCAATGGAAAACAACGAAATGGATTTGAATGTAGAAGGTAAACAAAATGAAGGTTGGAAACCCGATACAAAATCAGTAGCACTTGGTGTTATTATTGGCGCAATAGGATTATACGTAGGACAAAAAGCTGTTTTGTTATACAAAGGTTACAAAATGGCTAAAGCTGCAGAACAAGTTGTTCAATCCTATACTCAAGCACAAGGACAACAAGAAGCACAAAGTTAATTAGAGGTGTAACAAATATAGCCCTAGGAGAAATCCTAGGGCGTCATTTATTCAGCAAATTAAAATTTAAGTATATAATTTATAAGCACGTAAACGAAAGGAATGATATATATGGAAAATCTGGATAACAAAACAATTATTGGTGGAGCATTAGGTATTTTAGGTGGTATTGCGGGAACATTAATTGCTCAATATGCGTTTAAGAAACGTAAAGAAAGTATTGATCGTCAACAAAAGCAATCTAAACCATATTATAATAAAAAGCAAAAACAAAATACTAATCCGAATCCCAATACCAATAATACAAACCAAGAAAATACTAATAAGGAAGCTGGAGCTGATACCAAAGGTAATAAAAATCAAAACCAGCAATCCGCACATAAAAATAATAACACAGATAAATAATCGTGATTATTATGAATATAATTCTACGTAGCGAGGTTCTCCTCGCTACTGTTATTCTATTTCTCTTACATTTGATAATAAAATATTTAATGTGAGGTGAACTGGATGAGTGCATCAGTATCTATTGGTTTGTGTCGTGATAGGCATGCGTTTCCAGAAGAAGTAGAAAAATGTATTTATGGGGAGATCAAAGATCCCATGGATATAAAAGGCCTGGAAAGACGTGCTGATGAATTATTTAAAAGCCTAAAGGTACAAAATACGGATCTCAAAGAAGTATCCTTATATGTAACAGGTTTATCTACAGCATTATGCGCTGCGATCAATGCAGCAAAGAAAAACAAGATTAAGTTAATCCTTAATCATTACAATATAGCAACTCGGGGCTATGTTCAGCAGAAGATGCGGTAGCCCCAACACCCCTATGCTATAAATAATGGGAACGTAATCGTTCCATCCTTCCGTTATTTATATAAAATAATATTTTTAAAGTGACGTAATAGTCGTCACGAAGGAGTTAACCATGACTGTACAAAACATCAAAAACATCAAATTTCAACCTGAAGATTTTACGGAGCGCTATGTTCTTAAGACTCCAAAGTTCTATCTTGGTATCGAAGCTCTTATTGATAGCTCGCCAACGATGAAGGAGGTATTTAAAGAAGCGCCGATTCCGAAACTTCAGAAAGAAAAAGTGGAAAACGATGCTGAGTATGAAACATGGGCTTTATGGCAATTGTTAAATACCATAAAGATTACCCCGCCAGTTAATCCTGCATTATTAACTTATGCACAACGCGTAGCCTATGTAGCCAAAGACGCAGTGGATTATATTAATGCAGAAGGAATTCCGGTTAGCTGGAGGAAGGAAAGCTCCGAGCCTGACGCTCGCTGGGTATTCTGGGTTTTACTTCCTGACCAAGAATTCAAGGAGCGTTTCTCCGTTGAACCTGTTGGCAAACGCCTGGAGATCAACGGTTTTGTCAGAGAGCCTCTGACACACCAGAAACGTAACTAATTCTTCCAAAACAGAGGTTGGAGAAATCACGCTACGTTTCTGTTAAAATGGCAGAAGCATGTCAAAGTTTCCATCGAGATGCATAAGCAGAAGGATCTTATGCGTCTCTGAAAGGAGGTTCCAAGTGGCGATAACACTTGGACTTCTAATTTGTTTCTCAATACTTTGGTTTGATTTGATGATTGTTTTAGCATATGCTGAAGCTGAGGAGACACTAGTGTGAGAGCAAGGCACTAGCTCAGAAGCATATTTCGAGAGATATTTGGTTTCAGGGTTTGATCCCGATCCATACTTCTCTCTTTTTTTTTAACAAAGTATTTTCGGTATAATAGATCGTAGAACCTAGTGAAGGAGTTCGATCTATGTATACACTGGAAACAAGCCCCTCTGATTTCTCCCAAAAGATATTATACTTGGATGGTAAACCTTTTAGTCTTGATGGGTTACCATACATGGTTACTATAATGAATACAGACTCAGAAAAATTGCTTCTTATGACTGGTCGCCAGGTAGCAAAATCAACTACTATTGGTGCAACCAGTATTACAGAACTTGCCAGCAAACCATTCTGGAGATCATTATACGTAGCTCCTCGAGATAATCAGGTATCACAATTTAATAATGATAAACTTAACCCAATGATAAATAATTCTCCGATTATAAAGAATTATTATGTTAATTCTTCGTGTACTATGCAAACCCAGGCTAAAGAGTTTTTAAACGGATCTATGATGTATTTACGTAGCTGCTATCATACAGCCGATGGTATCCGTGGTATATCCGCAAATTCTGTGTATCTTGACGAGGTACAGGATATCATTTTGGATAACATCCCTGTAATAGAAGAATGTACAGCACGTAAAACTCCGAAACGTATGGTCTTTTGCGGTACTCCTAAAACATTTGATAATTGTATTCAAAAGCTTTGGGAACAAACTACCCAACACTATTGGGCAATGAAATGCAAGGGTTGTACAAAGTGGAATGTACCAATCGTAGTAGATAATCTAGGTGAAGATGGTCTTATATGTAAATACTGTGGTAAACCCTTGGACGTAGCAACTGGTGAATATGTAGGCAAATATCCTGACAGGGATTTTGTTGGGTATCACATTTCTCAGGCAATGATCGCAGGTGTTCCTCAAACAGGTATTCCCTGGTCCCGTCTTATCGAAAAATTAAATAACCCATTATATAGTGAGGCAAAGTTTTTCAATGAATGTCTTGGTTATTCCTATGATAACGGTGCAAAACTTCTGGTTGAATCAGATGTCGTTGCGTGCTGTGATCCTGAAACAACAGAATTTACTACTAATAGAAAAGGTGAATGGGGAATATATACTGTAGTTGCTACAGTAGACTGGGGTGTACTTGGTGGAAACACGCATACCGTAGTAACTATTGGGGGCCTGGACCCGCAGGATAAACTGCGTGTATTTTTTAGCCAGAAATTCCCAGTAGATCAGGACCCATTATCCCAGATGGATCAAATCGTTAAGCTAATAGCTTCTGCCACTCCAGTTTTAATAGTATGTGACCGTGGTGGCGGTAGTTTAGCGAACTCTGTGCTTCGTAAACATTTCCCGAATGTAAAAGTATACGAAATAGAATATAAAGCGCGTGTAACTGTAGGTATGGAATTTAACGATAAATCCAGATCCTGGGTTACAGATCGTACTCGTGCAATGGCAGGCGTTGTTTTAGATATTAAAAGCCAAAGAATGATTTTCCCTGCATATAAGGTTATGAAACCTTTCGCAGAGGATCTATTAACCTTATCTTGTGAATATAATGATAGGATTCGTGCATTCCAGATAATCAGGGATATCAATGTTCCTGATGACTTTGCACATACGCTAGTATATTTACGTTTAGGTGCTAGATACTTTGCTAAAAATCCAAGGGCATTCAAACATCAGTTAGATGATTTCACTCCACCTAACGGTGAAATACCTGAAGAATATGAGTAAAATGTTATAGAGATCAAAATGGTATAAGTAATATGGAGAAGATATCTATATCAAACCTCTAAAGAAAACGTAAGTCTGCGCTGACGGCACGCATCTGGGAGATGTACCCTAACGCAGTTTTCTTTTAGGAGAGTACTGTTATAGATGCAGCCCTCATTGGGGTGGTTTCTTCTCTTAGGACTACGCCGCTCGGTCCTAACCTGTGCAGAAATAATCATCCCCTTACAAAGTGTTATTCACTATCTCACTTTAGTGCACAAATCTAAACCAGAGCGGCCATCCTCCGAAGACCCTGAGTCAAGCAATTGATTTCAGGGTCTTTTATTTTTTATTAAAAGAAAGGAATGTGACTGCCATGAGTTCTATGGAAACTCAAGAGAGACAAGGAACTATAGTAGACAAAAGCAACACTGTTGTTTACTGGGGACCTAATGCTCTCAACATCGGTGTCTTGCTGCAAATCGTACCAGGTGTAATTGCAAGATGCGCTTATTTTTCTTTTAAACCGTTGACCCCCATTTTTAAGAATTATCTTATATGGGAATTTAGTGCAGATGAATTCAGGGACTTTTGTACTAAATTAAAAGAATGTACCTATGGTGTTTTAGAAGTTTATACTTCCTCTTCTAAACGGTTAATTTTTAATGACCTTCAGGTTTTTACAGACGAAAATACTGAACCCGTATTTTGTACAGTTCCGTTATTTGATACCTCCCCTATGCCTATTAGTACTGTTATGAGTCTAATAACTGATGCTAATGTATTTGTTTCAAACCTAGTTTTCGGAAATGCATATGTTACTCTATTAAAGGATACAGAAGATATTGAGTCCTTAAAATACTATATGCATCTTCCAGTAGAACATAAGCTGATCCTTAATGGTATAGAAATAAAGAATAAGTGTAATCTATGTAAACATCAAGCTCATAAAGAAGATACTTTATGTATTAATTATGATATCGATTATAAATGCTTCTTTACCCTAAATCCGATATCAAAAGAGGAAATCAATAAAGATATCCAACAGTTATACGCAAATACTATTATTTCAGGGTTGGATATCGACAGCAACGAATTTCCCATTTTACAAAAGTTTAAAAGTAATAAAGACTTTGAGGAATGGTATACAAACACATATCTCAAAGATGAACCTGTAGAAAAGGAGAATGTATAATGGATATTAACAGGTTTCCAAAGCTTGTACGTGAGTATTATAATACTTTAACTGGGCGGCATAGTCAATTAGAAAGTATCTGTGGCAATCGAGTACTTACATTATCCGAATTGCCCTTTATTGATTATAATTCTTTTTCAAGTTATATGGGAGTAACTCCTGAAATACTAACGTCTATAACAGACGTTACTGCAAAAGCCTGTTATTCCAGGTTTTATATCGATAAGAATACTAAGAAAATCGTTCCCTATTCTTTTGGTATTAAACTTAGAGAAATCAATGCCCCTACCGAAGCTTTAAAGGAACTACAATTAAAGCTAATGGAATTCTTTAATCAGTTTCCTAAACATCCGTGTAATTACGCATTTATGCAAGGTAAAAACATTGTAGATGCAGCTAAAACAGTTGCTAATGACGGGGTACTTGTACATGTAGATTTAAAAGACTTTTTCCCAGCTCACACATCCTTATATGTACAAAAAGGGCTTGAGCATTTAATTGCAAAAAATTTTAATACAAATTTACCCCTGGATGTTCTGAGTAGAATCGTTAAACTTGTTTGTTTAGATGGGGTACTACCGCAGGGAGCTCCTACTTCTCCAATTCTTACTATAATCCTTAATTATGATTTTGATTGCAGAGTAGCGGAACTAGCAGAAAAGTTTGGGTTTACATATACTCGATATGCAGATGATTTATGCTTTTCAGGTAACAAAAGTGATGCAGAATGTCAGGACTTTATCAGCGAACTTAGTGAGGTAGTACATCCATTTCGGATGAATTATAAGAAAGTTGGAATTATGCGTGATAAAGCTTATCCTATTGTAACTGGCTTCCGTATAAAAACAAAAGTTACATATCTGCCATCTACTCAGTCTGCTAAAATTATCGGGATTATAACAAACTATTTACAGATGCCAGACTTACGTGGAACAATATCCGCCAAAGTCATTGAGTTCACGTTCTCTAAGGATACCAAAATTCCATTGGATGAATTGCCAGAAACATTAACACGTATCACTGACCTGGTTCATACGAAATATCCAAATTTAGAATTTATAGTTAAACCAATGTATAAATATGTACAATCGGTGAAAACTGTATTGGGATTACATATATCTAACTCGGAAGTAAAGTATCCACGGAGTAAATATAATGACCTGCGAGTTGAAGCGATGCTGATTGGAAAACAGCTTGGTATACGAGAAGTAATGTATAATAATATACATCCTGCTAGAATCGCGTTAGTTAAAAAGTATGCGGCTCACAATAAATTCTTTAAATCATCATTTAGAAATTTAATGGTGAAACCCTTGAGTAAACGGGTGTTTAATGGCAAGCTGGCATTTCTCAGTATAGTAGATCCAGATAAAACCCTAAAGTTAAAAACTATCATGGATAAGCATCGCCAAAAAACTGTAGAGGATATGATATCGACATATTTAAAAGGGAGGGGTTCTAAATGGCTGCTGAACCTGTTAGCAAAATAGATACAAAGGCGTTGGAGAGTGGACCTATTATAGTCAACGCAGAAATGTTAAAATTAGCACAAGAAAAAGTTGAACGAGAAAAAGAAGAAAAAGAAAAGGCAAAACAAAGGGCGCAAAAAGAAGACGAGAATACATTATTGGACTTAGCGCCTTTTACTTGCCATCATAATAAAGGGGAAATTAGATGTAAAGCGTTGGAACAACCAATGGGACCTCCGTTATCTCCCTCTGAAGTTACCTATTATCTATCAGAATTCATGAATTTAATATATTCATCAATTCAAGATACTCGAAATGCAGATGAAATAATCTATGAATTGGGGTGTCACTTCACAGATCTTTTGCAAGATATTATGTCAGATAAAGTTAATTCTAAACTTATCAAAGATCTATGCCTCGTAGATTATAGTGATTCTGTTAGTTATTTAAATGATACCTATGAATATGATTTGTTTGACACTGAAGACGAATTTTTAACAGATCCGTTATGGAAAGCGCAGAGTTCTTATTTTAAAGAAATGGTAACTAAAACACCAGAGTATTTAGACCCTGATATTGATGAAGTCAATGATGCTGTCCTTTCCGAGTTAGAATATCGGAAAGATAATCCTGTTTGGTATCCAAAGTGTCAAGAGTATCTAACTGATGACAGTCGTATCTATGCCAGCAAAGAATCCTATGAAAACCATGGGTGCATACTTAAATACGCAAATGATGGTATGGAAACTATTGCTTTTTGTAAATCGGTATCCGAATCGTGTACTGAATACTTCAAACTTATAAATTTAAAGGCTGAGTTGACCCCGATTAAGGTTTATGGACTTATGATGTTAGCAAACAGTTATTCAATTACAGCAGTAGATTTTGAAAAGCCCATGCACCTTCGTTGGTACACAACGTTCAGACATAAACTGGTATATTTGCTCATAGATATCTTTGATTTCAATAAGATCGACAGTGAATCCCTAGAAAAATATAAGGATGATCTTACTAAAATTGTTGATTATTCGTATGCGCTTAATTAAAAAAAATTTGGTATAAGTAATCTGTAGGAATAATATTAGATATTATTTCTATTTATAAATACAGTATCTCATGTGTTATAATTTTCATTCCGAGAGTTCTAGGAATAAAAATAAATAATAGTAATAACATCTGGCCCAATTGCGGTTGTGTACCGTTGGTCACATGCTCGCTTCCTATAAGAAATTATAGGATAGATAACGGTAAGGAAAGATATTACTAATTATAGCGCCAACATGGGATACTGTATTTTATTATCTTGATATTATTAAGACTGCCTAGGTAGTCGAGATTCATTAAGAGTTCTTAATGGTTTTTTCTTATGGTTTAGACGGCAGTCATAAACCTATGAAAACAACCCGTGACATCGCGTTATACCTCCTCATCCGCCAAAACGACGGGACCGTATAATCGCATGGGGACTACTTAGGTAGTCTTAATAATATCAAGATACTTTATTTTCATCTTATTTGACCTCCAGAAATATTTCGTTAGCATCTCCTTATGTTATGTCCTAATGTATAACTAATATTATACATATAACACATGCTTCCTAACGTTCGACTCCCATCAACGTTTCTCCAATTTCTGGAGGTCAGATAAGATGAAAATAAATTAAACCCCGAAACGCCCTAACTACCTATAACAGAGTTTGACAATGAGTTCATTGTCGTTTCCTTGTATTTAAGCTTGCAGCTTAAAATTGTACCAGGAACTTCAGGATCCTGCAGCCATGCATGATCGGACGTGTTATAGGTAGTTAAGACTTTTCGGGGTTTTCTTTTTTTAGTTATTGTTTTTGATAGCCAATAGTCCAGTAGACTTCAAAATATAACCCAGGAGTTTTACGCCATAAACCAACTGTAGTACGAGCTATCATTGTACCATCAGTAGTAAATAAGCCCATCTCTTTAATATCCTGATTATCTACCGCATCGTCTACCATGTCATACAGGAACGAAAATGTAAGGCTTAAGCCATCATCCGCAATTGTAGGAACAGTAGCGGTTAATTTACGAGAACCTGATAATTCACTGTCAAGTTGTTCATCTGCGATAGTCACTGCAGTATCACCGGTTCCCAATGCTAATTGGCGAACAAACGGAAGATCTGCTGAATCAGTCCCCCAGCCGCCTAATAGTTTTATAATTGGGTACCTAATACCCAATACGATATTATTAGGTACTTTACCTTCCTGAACTACATTACCCTCTGCATCTTTCAACTTAAAACCTACTCTACCGATAAGTTTCGATCCTGAACAGATACCTAAAGCATCTTTATTAGCAATATCATTTATTGCTATATTATTCATACTGTTTCCTCCTCACCATACTGTAAATTTACATACAGACGTCTAAAAGTTGGACTCTTACGATCCAGAGCATACATCGTTATTTTAAAATAAATAACCCCAGTCATATCTCGCAGTATTTCTGGTACTGGTTGCCAGTTTGTTTTATCCTGCGAATATTTTATATCAACCAGAGTTCCTTCTGGGGCATCATATTCTGTTCTTGCAAAAATATTTTTAGGAATGCCGCCAATTGGGAAACTCTGAGAAACAACGCTGCCCTTATCCCCATCAAATACAACCAGACCATCCTTTGCCATAACAACATTATCCATTTCCCACTTATCCATTTCCAGGATACCACATACAGTTTCGCCCTGTATAAAATTATAACTGGGCGTGCTATCTATTAGTTCCTGGGTGATCTCAGAGTAAATACCACCAGAAGTATCGCCCTTCAAATCAAGTTTTATTCCCATGTCAGTTACATCCGCAGGGAATGTCATATGGCTAAGATGAAATTCTTTATGCTCAGCAAATGGAGTATCTGTTTCTCTAAAGTAAACTTTACTGTAGTTAAGTTCCACATATGACGGTTGATTAGGCTTGCTTTTCCAGAACTCATTAAAATTATCGTCATCTTCTTTATCGAAGATATGCCAATAATAATTATTTAAAGTAAGAGCTAATGGATCTGAAAGATCATCCGTAAATATCGGACGACCTACATCCTTAGAGTAAATAAACATATCTCCAGGTATATTCTTAAGACCATAGACTGCAGATAAATTCAGTCGTACACCTAGACTATCAATGTCTGGACTCATTATATTGTTATCATCATAAGACTCAGCTACGTATTGCTGAGTTAAAAATATATCGGTCCTGGTAGGCAAAGCATCATAGAATAACTGGAGAATATCCTGATTGTCCTGGAATACTTGAAGATCTTGCCATTGGAGATTTAACCGGATATAAGCTACCACATCATACAGGAAATTAGACATGATATAATCTCTAATTTCTTCTGTCATAGGAGCATCAATGAGATACTTTGCAAACAGATCTACTGGTCGAGTTTCCCACCAATAAGGATGTGTTTTATGGGTAATAAGTTCAACAGTGCTTGACAGAGGCTGAAATCTATAAAGAACATCCCCCTCTTTTACACTGATTTTAGCATTACCCATTGGATAGGAATATCTATCAGTTTCTACTACTTGGTTTGCAATACTAATAACGGTTTCATCACCATACTTAGCAACTGGTAAGCCAACGACTAAGTTAAGCATTGCAAGCAAATTTCTAGGTGAAGGCCCCAAGTAAAATCCTGCTAATATAGGAGCAATAGAGTCTCTATATGTAGTTGAGTCCAGGCGCTTGTAATCCAGGAGATTGCCGATCTCGTTATAGATACGCAGTCCAGCATAGCGACCCTTTGATAATAATAGCTTTTTTTTAGGTACCTCTTTTACAAATGCTAGTTTACCTTTAGTTAATTTAAAGTCTACTTCATTTTGAAGATTGATTTCAGGGTCTACATAAGCATCGTAAAACGCATCTAAAAATAGCCAGTTCTCATCAATTGTGTACACATAAGGATAATCCTCATCCTCAAGGTACGTAGGCTCACCAAACTCAAACTCTTGCCATACTTTTGTAATACCAACAGTATGCTCATTTATCTCATTTATATCATACCGAGCTAAAAGAGATATATCGGTAGGTAAGGATAAAATAGATGCAGCATGTGATGTTACTCGTAAAATATCTTTCGGCTTAAACTTTTCAGTCCAAAAGTCTGGTGTTAAGGTCTGAAGCCATGAGTTATAACGTTGCATAGGCTACGCCTCCACATCAACTTTTATCAAGTCTTCATTCGTGTACCAGCAGCATGTACGCATAGAGATCTGTGACCGGTCTTCGATTATAAATTTTAAACTGTCAGATTCCAAAGGACGGAGAATAGAATCTTGAGGTTGACGGTATAAATCAAGACCAATACGTTCCATACGTAGATCCTCGGTTAAATAATAACATTTTACATCGATCGGCAAGTGTACCATCATAACCCCAGCATCACGAATAATGTGAGCAATTTCAGCTACCTGTGGATAGTCGGAATCCCGTAATTCATTTACGTACTGAGATATTGCCTGTTTTACCTTTGCAATCGCAGTACTCGATTCAATATCTGAGACTTTTATTGAAGCAGTGAATACCAGCGGCCACATTTGTTTTACAAGATTATCTGTATGCAACAGCTCATTATTAGAGTTGTTTACAAAATCTTCAACATCCGAGATACTTGATGTTAAGCTGCTCATAGGAGAAGCCGGGGTAAGCAATGGTACCTCTTCTTTTACAGAACCACGCAGTGATGTATCATTAGGAAGCAGGTTTGCATCATTCCACGCCTGCATTAATTCTTCAGGTTCATTGATCAAACTCTTGCCATTAAAAGCTAATGGAAATCCCAACGGAGCTACATAACCGCTTTTTATATTAAAGGTATTATTGCGAATATAAATATCGCATTTACCCCCAATGTGTACAGTGCCTACACCACGTATATTTACCAGGTCACGAATCATTTCGTTATCTCTGATACCTACGGGTACTACTTCCTGAATATTATCAAAGTTATCACGTAAAATAGCTTTAACAGTTTTATATGCAAAGAGTCCCCGTAATGCCAGTTCATCCTTGCCTCTATTATAAAACACATAGTTCGATTCTACAATACCGCCATCACTTGTATCAGCAAGAAAATATGCTCTGCGTACAAAAGCAGCTACAGAACCCGTAACTGTTACCGCGTCATTGGTTACTGCATTATAAAAACTGCCTGTACCAAGTGATCTAACAGAGACATCAATATAGTAACCATTAACATCATCACCCGGCAGCTCATCTTTAGTTACAAAGTGGTCGGATACTACTTCATATGTTCTGCTATTACTAGCTTCCCATACATCGCCTGCACTTATATAAATATCAGACTTAGATCCAAAGATTACTCGAACTACACCTGTTACATAGTTACCTGTACGTCTGGTTAAAAAATACCGGCTCATCAAACGTTCAAGGTCCTCATTGTCCATAGATACATAATTTTGCAATCCTACAGATTCCTGAAGTCTCTTTGCGCCTTCTGCTTGACGTGTCCAGATCATTGCAGCCGGACGTATTAACATTTCGTAAATAGGAGTACCTGGACCACAATCTAAATTGGGATAGGCATCTGAAAGAATATTAAATATTCTCGTTTCCATATTGACTGTTGTATCAAAATTATCAGTTATCGCCATTGTTTCCTCCTTTCTCAGTTTACTTTCATCGAATATACTATCGATGCAGCTTTAGCCGGAGTAAACCGTACAGTGATGGAGATTTGATTAGCAGCATTTATATCAAGTGATATCAATTCTATAGAAGTAATGATATCATCTGCTGTTTGTGTATTTTGAGAGCTTTCAAGACTCTGGAGTTTAAAGAACTGTCTGATAGCTTCCGATACCTGGTCTCTTACAAACACTTTTGTCTCTGTAGTATCAACAACATTCATTCGTACTAACTTAGAAAGTTTAGTTCCAAACCAGGGACGGATAGGATCAGTACCTACCCCAGTCATTAAAATAACTGTAAATTTCTGCATTGCCCGCAAAGGTCCTGCCACTTTATCATAGGGATCAAGTGTATAACTAACACGAACAGGACCAATATTGCTTTCAAGCCTAGGTGTCATTATTAAACCTGAAATCATGATTTAAGTGCTTCCCCCTTTGCCTCAATTTTACTTTGAACTTTTTCAGCCAAAGCCTTACCTTGCTCTGTAACTTCTTCGGCAGTGCTCGTTAATCCACCAACAGCACCTGCCATATTTTTTATATCATTTACTGCGTTAATCATTTCTGTTCGTTTTTGAACACTGGCTATAGCTGATATAGAATTTTCTAACGCTTTATAATCCACGTTGATCTTTGTAGGATCTACGATATTTAATTTATCACTGGAGAATTCGTTTAAAATACCCATGATGCCGCTTAATGCGTTTGCATAGCCTAACGCTGTAAAAACAAATTGAGTCAGGGAATCCCCGCCACTACTTTCAGACGTAGCTTCTTCCTGAGTCAATTGACTGCCAATAGTAGGCATCGTTTTATCTTTGGCACGCTCAATAAGTGTCTTAGCACTGGTAAGCGCGATATGAATAGCATCTGCACTGTTATACGCAGATGAAACTCGGCTTACGGAACGGTAGCCCGGAGGGAAGATAGAATAGGTAGAACGCGGATCATCAAGGTTACCTAATGTTCCTTTAGGGGAAACCCAAATACCTGAGTAGTCTAATCTTCCGGAACCCTGGACTCCGATATGTACATTGTCTCCCTCGTTGACCTCTGCTTCAAATATTACAATTCGGAAGGTAGTATCTTCGATGATCTCAGTATACTCCGTATTCCCGACTTTCATATACGCAGTGGCAGTACCGCCCTGGGCACGAACAGAGCCAATAAACAAGCAAGTAGTTGGAGTAGTATATGTTAACGGCGTATGCCAGTTATAATTTGTATCAGCTTTGGGGAACGATGAAATCGATAGATACCTAACAGGTAATCCCGAATACAAAGTTTCCAGAATTTTCCCTGAGCAACCATCTACTGTTTCATTTTCTTTCCAGGTATCTATTCTGTAAAAATAAGGGTCATCATTACCAACTGGGTCATTATCTTCTACTGTTTTAACAGGCGGACCATATGATCCTTCAATAATACGTTTAGCCAGAGTATCTAAATTTTCATCATTTTTTAGATACTTCATATCATCTATATTAGTAACATACCCAATATAATAGGTTATATCCGAAATAGTTCCATATTTTAAACTGTTTGTCTGGGTATAACCCAATGAATCTATTGGTGTACGTTTCTGCTGATAAGTTTCATAGTTAATTGTACCTACAAGGGCGTTATAGCTATCACAGAGAATGTTATAGCCTGAAATAGAAGCATCAAGGTCGGTATAGCAATCAATAGTTATAGTTACCGTAGGTGCATATTTAACTTTTATATCTCTAAGGTCCGGCTCTGTTGCATCCAGCGATTCCCGTGAAAGCATACATTCGTCACCTTTTATCTCGATATATTTTTTTAATAATTCAGCAAATTTATAATTTGTAGAGATCCTAAAAGTATCGGTATCTGCATGACGTGTACCTTTTAATGGATGGAGAACTATCATAGCCTTACCTCGTTAGAAGCCTTCGGACGCTGTATTAAGAGCTTCTCGTACAACTCCGATAACTTCGTTTTTCTTTTTATTATACATATGTGGTGTAAGTTTTAAGTAAGTCCTGATTTTGGAGTCAGGCAATTCTACTTTGCCGCCATAACCAGTTGTATGCTCAAGTATATATTTACCAGGATTATCAAGCACATGGTAAGCATAGTATAACGCTTGTTCAGTAGGATCAGTTTCATGTATCCCTGGATCAAACGTCTGTTTACTCTCTACCAGTTCACGACGAAGCCTGGTAGTAGCGTCAATAACTTTCGGCACTGACCACCCAGTAAACTCTGCTATCTCCTGGTGAGTTGGCTCTCTATTAAGAGCCTCCGACAGGTATTCCGTAGCCTCAGTGATAGGTCGAAACTTAAAGTGTACATTTTCCGGAATACGGATGGCATGTTGATTACTGATATTTTCACGGCTTACTTTTTTGTAAGTATTGATTACATGCGTTGATAACTTGGCTCCCATTGCAGGATTATAAGTATCAAAGGCTTTCAACGTAAGTTCTTTAAGCTCTGCTTCTACAACAGAGTACGGCCGTACATTGCTAAGCTTTCTGGCATTGCTTACAATGACACCATGGAATTTTTTCAATAAATCCCATTTAGCTTGAATATTACCTTGTTTATATTTACGCCAAAGTTCCAAATCGGAATCAGAATATTGATTAGATGCCTTAAGGCCAACTTTACCCTCTTGGAACCCGACTAACTTAGGTCTAACCATTTTATTTCTCCTTTCACATTCTTTCTTATGCTTTTATTATACCTGGATTGGTATAAGTATATTGTATAGATACTAGGTAATAGTATCAAAATTTTAATAAGGAGGTCGTTGATATGATAAACGACATAAAATTAAGAGATCACATTTTAAAGGTATTCCATGAATCCCCAGATCATCGAGAAATAACAGATGCGCTAATTAAATTTATTCAGGATGAATTAAAGTTCAATCAAAAACTTACTCCAGAATTACAACATGAATTAGTTCATAGATTTTTCTATGAAAAATGCTGCTATGGGATATCGGTACCCTATACTCGTAAAGATGACTGGAAATTTGGTATAGAATTGGAGTCTGGTAAACTTATATCATTTGTACTATCCCATGGTATTGTTGATCACTGGCTTAGAGATGTATATGGAGGATACCCCTGGGGAACCCCGGATCTCGATTGGGCATTATATGGTAAAGTTCAAGGTGTGTGCGTAAAAACTCTTATAGATTGGTTTTCAAGTGCAATAGTATTAGATGACGATTCCTCTACTAAAGAAATAACACCTACCCCAAGAAAAGAATATGAAGATATATGCCCTACAATCGATGCCTTTTTAGCTGATGTATTCAACAAAGCATCTCTAAAAGAACTTGCAAATATGTATTTTACTTTAACAACATTAGATGCTAAATCTTTGGATTTAGAACTAGTTAGAAAAAGGCATGGAAAGATGTGCAAGGATATCCAGGAACTTAATATACATAATGTATACTCAACGTTATTAGATAGGCTGGAAAAAATCTTTAAAAGTATATGCATCGTCATATCTGCAGACGCGGAATCTAAAGCTGAATGTAAAGAATTACCTGTTCCGCCAGTAGAGGTTCCACAAACTAAAGATAAAGCTGCAACCAAGCCTCAAGAAAATAGACCTCCTCGTCAGGAAAGATTTAAAATCCTAATTAAGAAGTTCAGAGATGACGTATATAAGAAAGTAGTATTCCCTGCAGACTTTAATGAAGATAAATTTCATGATCGCTTCAATAAACGTATGACTTTGTATATTAGGCGTAATCAGATGAAATCTGAGGTGAGTCCTGACCTGGCAATGAGGATGCTAAATGAAACTCATGGTCTTATGGCAATACTCCCATTCTATGTAGAAAATGATACGATTATATACCCTGGTAAATTTATTGGGAGCTTTAGGCGTGATGAAAATGTCTTGTGTAGGTTTACGAAGAATTTTGGATACCCAATGAGTTTACATACTAATAGTAATGGATATATCGCAGACGGAACAGATTTTATACCTGGAAATGTAGGTGATATATTAAAGGATTTTGCAGAACACAGTCAATACAATAGATTTCTGTCAATACCTATTGATGTATTAAACAGGGAAATCATGGATGTCGCTGAAGATATTCTTGTAAATCCGTAATACTAAAAGAGGCGATGTTAATCATCGCCTCACTATTTTTACAATGAAAATTCTTTTTACGGAAGCGGTGAGAAATAATAATGGATATATTCGTTACGATAGGTACAACATTAACAATTGCAAGTATATGTATTTTGGTTTTATATATAGGCACTAATTGGGGTAAACTGAAAGAAGGTACAGTCATCCTTTTAATTTTGTTGAATGCAATAATACCAACACTTACATATATTTATACAGTACCCCGTATGAATAATGAAATTCAGGATGTATGTACTGCAATTGCAAATAAACAAAAGATAATAATGATAGATACGTCATATCTATGGGCTTCCCAAATAAATAGATTGCACAAAGAACTTATAGAAGCTGGATATACGCAAGATTCATGGTTAGTTTTTACTATAAAGGAGGAATAAAATAATGAATATTTACGACAAAGGAACAGGGGTTGCCCTGGTAAGCAAGAAAAACGAGGTATTATTAGGATTACGAAGTGATGGTCAGGGCTGGGGACTTGCAGGTGGGAAAATCGAAAACAATGAAATGCCGTTTGAAGCAGCTATGCGAGAATGTGCAGAAGAATTCGGTTATGTAGTAGAGAACCCAGATAATATGAAATTTGTAGGCAGATTCTTTGCTCCTGCAATTATAAAAGGCGAAAAACAAATGGTTCGCAGTTACATATTTATGTACAAAATTCCAACAATGGATATTAAATTAGGAGAAAGAACAACTGAAATGACTGAACTCAAATGGTTCTCAAGAGAAGAAATAATGTCAGAAGCTAATCTTTTTCCACCTACACTTGTAGCTCTTAATCAAGTATTAAAAATGTTAGATTCTACTATTGAAGGAGATAATTGACAATGAAACTTACACGAGAAGCTATTGATGCTGTAATTGCCAAAGCTAAAACAGCTAAGAAAAACAATCAGAAAACTATTGAAATTGACCCTGATGAATTGATTAAACTTTGTTTTGCTATAAATTCTGAACGAAGAAATAATGTTATGCTAAACAAAAAATATTCAGTGCTTACAACTAAATATAAGAATCTGGAAAAAGAACTTTCACAATATACATATCAAACTCCAGACACGATTAAGCCTAAAATAACGTACCTACGTTGACCTGCATTGACTTATATGGTATACTAAAGTTAGTATTAAATAATAACTTTGGAGGTATACACAATGCAAGTAATCAGTTCATTTCCTACTCTTGAAGAGTTTAAAGAATTTTGTTCTCTTGAATTTGAGAACGTAAGTAAAAGCTATAGCAAGGATATTTTTATTAATCCCATAACTCTTAATATGGCAGAACAATGTTACGGTGAAGCAGAATATACATCTCTGCGTGCTTTCCTAGATAAGCATGATCTTAGAATTGGGGACCATAGCCAGGACATTAAATCCATGGCTAAATCCAGCAGAACCTTTGATTCTGTATGGTACCCCCAGCCTGATTATATTCAACTTCCTACCCGCGGCACTGCATGCTCTGCAGGTTACGACTTTTTCCTGCCGAAGGACGTAACAGTTACAAGTGATGAACCAGTATTCATAGGGCTTGGCGTTAAAGCTTATATGCAAGAAGACGAATGGCTTGCACTGTATATCAGGTCCTCTCTGAGTAAAAAAATGTATCTCCTGAACGGTACAGGAGTCATTGACTCAGACTATGCAGACAATGAAGATAACGGTGGGGAGATTGGTGTTATGGTTCAGTTATATCCGGGTATCGAACCTGTAGAACTTAAGAAAGGGGAACGAATTGTTCAAGGTATTTTTCAAAAGTACTTAACTGTAGCACTTGATATTCCCAGAAAAGCAATCCGTCAAGGCGGGTTTGGTTCTACAGGTAATTAACATGAAAGTACCAATATACATTTCCCGTACTGAGAATTTCAATGTAGATACCCTTCCTGGACTAACTACTCTGCCCTCGTCGAAATACATAGCTTATATCTTTGAGGTATCACTACTGGCAGGCGGCGATTCGTACTCGGATATACTAGATCAAATCTACGATACCCTGGATTCTGAAGTATATGGACCCGCGATGATATCTGTACTAAGTAATCTACCTGAGAACCACAGGCTGCACCCAGTTCCCAAAGGATCACTGCTTACCTTGCAGGACATCGATATCGAGGCTTTCCTTAGCAACTAAATAATAAAACAGCTAGAGCTCTGATTGATACGCAAGTACCTCTCAGAGCTCTAAATTTTATCTGTATTGAATTTTTTTAGCTAGCACGGTCCAACCATATAAGTCATCCCGTAACTTTGATCCTGAGTCATCTACGCGCACGTGGTGACCCTTTGCTGTTAACTCTGCTGCCATGGTTTCAGCGTTAGCTTTGGCTTCAGCCTCTGTAGCACCGAAAGCTGAATACACAGTATCTTTTATATCATGCTGGATTAGAACACTCATGGTTACTCATGTTCCTCAATGACTTCAATGCCATACGCAATTGCTGCCATGTTTTCTATCTTGCAGCCACGATATTTCTCGAAATCTTTTACAAAATAAGCTACATCTGCGGTGCTCAGTGCTATCAAAGATTTACCCAGTGATGCTAATGGATGGTCTGAACCTGCCATACCAAAATAGCTATCTACTATCTCAATATCATCATCGTCAAAACGCTTTTTTATTCGTTTTACTGCTCGTTCACGTTCCCGAAGAATTTCTACCTCGGTTTTATTCGCCATAGGCTGGGAGATAAATACTTTTATCATGCTTACCACCTTTCTCAACGCACGTCAGCGTTGCTCAACGCAATACCTTTATTAACAATATCTGACATATACTCTTTGAGCCGCGCCTGGATAGTCTCGTCAAAGAATTGAGACCCTTCACCATTTTTGAAGTACCAGTAATTCTGGTCCTCTACTATAGTCGCACCGTCAGCTACTTCTTTTAAATAGCTTTCAATGTCCGGCGTTTCTCTCCAGATTTTTTTTAGTGAACTACTTACAGTTTTGTTAGACTGATTATACCCCTCTATCAGACCTGGAACATCCTCGTTGGACACTGGTTTGATATTATCGCCTAACATATCCTTATAAGTTGCGTCTATTTTATCAGCGTACTCAGATTCTACGATTGGAAACGCTTCAGGTGCTGCCTCATAGTCCCCATGGGCACACGTAAAAGATATACTGGTAGTCTGAGAACGATCTGTTATATTATGAGTAACATCTGTGATATATCCATATATATTTAGCTGCTCTACAGTGGATTCAACACTTACAAAAGGAAATCCTGGTACTAAATAGGGATTAAAGTAACACTCCGCTGTACCATTGCGATATCCATAACGCTGCCTTAAAAGCTCATAACGAGCTAGTCTGGCAATTGTCATGCCAATACCTACCTGTTCAGCTTTGCTGGCTGGCATTGACAGCGTATACTTATCTTCGTCCTTACCAGAAGAAGAACTGCCTTTTAATTTACTCGACTTTAAGTATAGCCAGATATCCGCACCTTTATTTACCGTAGTACAGCGAACACCATTTTCTTCTTCAAACTTTGTTATATTAAGCATAGGGCATGTTTTATCTGTAAGATTTGCATGTTCCTCACCTAATGATGCTACAAAGTTTTTATGGATAGGCATGCCATTCCGAGTTACCTCTTCGTCTTCAGAGTCTATAAAGAGCATACAAAGCAACCTGGAAAGTTCACCGCCTGATCTATTAAATACTTGGGCTATAGGATCTGATACCTGTAAAATACGAGTAGGCTCCTGTTTCATAGGCCTGCTATAGCCAATTCCTGCTTTTATATTAGGAAACAATACATTACAGGACGGAGCCTGGATAAACAAGGTTTCCGGTTTACAAAGTATTGTATAATTATTCTTCAAATTAGGGACAAAGTATATCTGGTGATAAAATTTAGACATGAACTTCGCCAGATATTCATACAGTGTTTGTTCACCGTCTTCATTGAAATCCATGTTCATCTGGGTATTAAATGCTAATGTACCGACAAACGATGCAAAGTCTATAATACCAGTTTCTGTAGCTTTCGCCCCTGCAATACCCGCGCCGGTAATCTTAGCTTCATTTTTTTCAGTGACCTCAGAGTCAAACCCTGCAAGATTAGCACCTTCAGAAGTTACATTGGCAAGCATTTTATCTACAGAGTTAAGTGCATTTCCAACAATTGCAGATCCACCACCAGAAGCAATAGCGCTAGATAACTTATTAGCTGCAGCTAATTGGGTCTCACTGAGAGTTTCAGGTCTTGAGTTCCAGGACTCAGAAAAATTTGTACCCTCCTGGATATCATAGTTTTTCTTTATAGAATCCTTTATTACTTCACCTTGAAGATTACCGGGTGGATAAACAATGATATCCGCTGTTTGACGGCCAAAATTCATTGCTTCAGTATAGCTGAAACACGGAATATCGATGCGGGTTGTATAGTTACCCAAATCACTGGACATCGCACTTCCAGTATCATTTGCAAGATATTTTGTACCATTGATATCTACTATTGAACCATAGGGTATCTTAGTTGGGTCAACTGCAATGGTTTTACCTGGAACAACAGGAGTACCTGTAGACCCTACGCCATCATCTTTACCATTTTCTATTTTACTATTATAGGTATATGCTGTAAGTTCAACATTACTTATTCTATATGCGTCTGTACTGGCCATTGTATATCTCCTTCCATTAAGCTAAGTACTTCAATGGATCTATTTTAGTTCCATTTTGTCGTACTTCAAAATGGAGATGTGGTCCAGTTGAGGTTCCCGTACTACCTACATAACCTATAACATCTCCAGCCTTTACTTGTTGTCCTTCTTTAGCAGATATATACTGAGCATGCATATATACAGTTTCTAATCCATCACCATGATCAATTGCAGTAAAATTACCAGCAGTATCACTATACGTAACAAACTCTATTGTACCTGCTTTTGCTGCTACAAAAGGAGTATTATAGTCTGCACCAATATCAATAGCGCCATGTCCATCTTGCCACGTGCCGTATACTGGATGCCAACGGCCACCAAAATAACTGGTTATTTCCCCTGCCACCGGCCATTGAAGTGATCCATCACCGCCGCCTCGACCGTTCATAGAACTAGGATCATCTGCATCTACAGGTACGGTTGGCATGCTTCCCTGTTGTCCTGTAGATCCAGCACCGCCTTTATTGCGTTCAATGCTCCAGTCTACCAAAGGTGCATTTTTAGCGACGTCACTTACACCATAAATTCTATCTAAAATCTTTAACCCATTAGGTTCAGGTCCTAATTTTTGATAAAACCACTTGCCTACCGAGCCCTTGTCCTTGCCGCCCTCGATAATATTCTTTAAAATCTGGTAAACAAGGTCACCCATGCTCTGAAATGATTTACGCTCGATAAGTTTACTAATTATATCTACCTTTACTTTATCAAATCCGGATGCTACAGTTACCAGAGTAGCATTGCCCAGCATTGTTGCAGAAGGTAAACTCATATATTGCGCTGCAGGAAGGCTCATAATTTGCATCAAAGCCAGATATGCAGTAGAATGTATCCCCGTAATAGTCATTTGAGCACCACTAGGATCAATAGAATAGCTAATGCCAGATAATTCCCCATCAAATAACAGTCTATATTTATACGCACCAGTGCTATCTGGCAATAAATCTCTGTAAATTATGTGGATCTTTGTCGTTTCAGGCAAATCACGTAAAAAAGAGCTTGCCTGTAATACAATAGTACAAGTAGGAGGCGCAGATATTCCATAAGAAACAGCGACAGAACTATGTGGGATTTGGACTCCCTCCAGAAACACTTTGGTATCTAAAAAAAATACATTGGTATCTGGGGAATCACCAGGACCACTATTAGTTTCTTCCTGATTAGCATCCTCAGTAGTACCTGTTTCTTTATCAGCTTCAACAGTTACACCTGGAAACTCATATGATGCTAATCCGTCTTCCGCTTTTTTCTCTATGATTTTAGATTGTTCTTCATATATTGAACCTATTTTATTACCTTCATTAGCCATTAATCATAGGTCCCCCTTCCTATCTTGCCTGAATAATACCGTGATCCATACGGTTTTCCGGTAATAGCACTTATTGCTCCAGAAACCTGATTCGCTACTGTCAATGCTTTATTTACTTCCTGCATTTCCTTACTGGTAGTAACCTTATTCACCCAGCTTGACACCGAATCTACAAAGCTTTTCTTTTCTGATGTTTTTGCAACCTCTTTAGGATCCTTTGTTACTTCTTTTTCGATATCCGCTTGCTTTGTTTCATCAGATGTTTCTTCTGCAACCTCTTCTGCAGTGTTTTCCGGCTCAGTAACTGAGCTATCATAGCCATACGCTTTATTCGGTGGTGGCTGGATAACTACTGCAGTCATGCTAAATGGTACAACGTTATCCTGATCTGATACCAGCGAATTATTTATTGATACCGGATAACATGTATACGATGTGAAATCCGGGAAAGTTATTTTAAGACTGCACCTAAACTGCGCTAATTTACTTGCCCTGATAAAAAATTTATAGGCATTGAGAAACGAGATGAACCAGGAACCTTCTGCAGATGCATCAAATGGCAATAGGCCTGATATTACCAGGATCTGAGGTTCGGCGCCAGAAAATGTAGCTGCAAAGTTATCCCCGATAGTCGGCATAATACTTTGCCGTTCCATTAAGTTCTCTTGTACAGATGTTATTATAATACTAGTATAACCGTTTATCAAGTGGTTGTATACACTTTGCAGTAAATCTTTATCCTCGCCTGCAATTTGACTTGTTAAAGCCGTTGTTTCACCTTGCAGTTGCATATAAGCTCTACGAGAATCGTCATCTGTACCATCAGTATATGTAAAATCAACAAGTCTACCAGAGCCATGCTTATACAAGGCTCCGATATCCATTGCGGTCTGTGATCCCACTGCTGCCTGTGCAGCTTCGGAGTTCTTAACTTCTTCCGTCATTCCCGCCAAAATACTATTAGACGAAATAGCACCTGGAATATCCGCCAAAGACTTAGTACTACCAAGACTAGTCGAGGAGATAACTGAATCAGATTTTATATCCTCCATTATCTTTCCTGTATACTGATTTGATGAAATAACATTTTGTGATAATGTATTTTTTAAGGACATATAATTCCTCCTTACGAACCATATCCTAAGTCAAAAGTCGTAGGGGGCATGCCGTTTAATCCCCTTTTTTTCTGTATATTCTGCCGGTTATCCCAAGTCCACCAATTAGGTTTGAAACTGGTTTCACCTGTGATATTATTGAATGCATCTCTAGCTTTTTCCGCTTTTTCTTCCGGTGCAGTTGACATTATCACTCTGACTGCAGGTTTACCTGCACCATCTTTATCTACCGTAGTATCAATAGCACTCTTGGTAACTCGTGCCATCTTCTCAGTAGATTGCTGAGTTTCCTCTTTTTGGAGTTGAATAGCTCGTGTTACTATGCTGTCACGAATATTTTCACGATTAGATGCATTTACTTTATCAATATTCAATGATGCCCCAAAGCGTTCTTGGATCTCATTGTCACTCATTTTATAAACACTGCTTATAAACTCTTTTGCACGTGCTGCTTCGTCAGTCAGAGCGGTAGAACTCATAATAAGTTTACCAAGTCCACCAGGAGTAATTGCAGCCTCAGCAGCGCTTTGACCATTTTTCAGTTTAAAGCCAATGTCAGACAGTGTTGTATCAAGTTTTCCACGGGTATCATCAACCATCTTGAACCCGACGACATCACGGAATAACTTGGCTGTATCTTCTTTGTACAGCTTTTCATAGTCACTGGTACCATTCGGAGTTTTATCAGAGAAATCTCGTACCTGCCTACGTGCCCATAAGCTTCCCTCTTCTCGTAATCGAGATACTGCACTTGATAATTCTTTATTTTTTATTTTTCGTGCATAAGATGCTACCTGATCTGCACCAGGACCTTCTCCTGGGCTATAATTACCAGAAGTATACATTTGCAGGATCTGACCAAAGGCTTCAATTTCCTCTGGTGAACTGTCGCTGGACATTAAATCAGCGAGTCCTGTCTCTGTAATACCCAGATTCTCCAGTAATCTATTAGCACCGGAAGACATTAAGTTAAACCCTTCAGTACCGGGTACTAAATTAGCATAACGTTCAGCTCCGAACTGACTGGCAAAAGGCATTGCAAACTCTTTTACTCTGTCCAGTTTTCCTGCAACCATTACCTTACTTAGATTACTTTGGTTTCTATTCGTATCCTTGGCATACGTTAAACCAACACCACCAAGATACTGGTCAACTGTGATATTAATTCCCTGACTACGTAATTGCTGTACATATTTCTCTGCACGTTTACGAACATTGGGATCACTGCCATACCCGGAGGCAATAAAGTCCGCAGTACCCGCGATTCTCCCGCCAGCTACGTTGTCTTTGACAAACTGGTCACCAAAGACCTGACGCAGAGAGTCAGTGCTAAATACGTTTTTCTTGCGTAACGCCGCATACATAGCATCAGCCTGTGTCGCCATGACACCGTTACCCTTATTTATAAACAGATCTGCTGCTGCACGCAGCGGGTCTGCTGCAGTACCATTTTCCTCGTAGTCGCTAAATACGTTTTCAATATCTTTTACAGTAGTACTTCCTTTTAGCCAGGCATACATGTCACCCAGTGCTTGATCTTTACTCATAGTATTACCAGATGCGATCCTGTTCCACATATCTGCATACTGGAATCCCATATTAGTATCAAGCATAGCAGTTAACCTATTCTGGTCTGCATTACCTGTAATACTGGAATACAATGACAAAACACTACTACCCAAAGTATCACGGATACCTAATCTATTCCACGAATTATACAAATCAGAAGCTTGGTACCTACTACCAGTAGCACGTGAATCAGCGCCTCTGGCTACATTAAGTGCCCATCTGTAATTACGGAGACTCTCACCTGTTAATGGTACATTAGTGCGTGCGCCATTACCCTCAAGAGTCCCGTCAAAGGAGTTACTAAACCAGTCTCCTAGTGCACGGCCTGGATTTAAAATAAGATTTTTATGGACTTTACTTGTGAAACGTTCAACACCTTCACCTATACGTTCAATGAATCTACCCGGTCCCATTTGAGCACGCATATTTTCACCGACACCCAAAATATACTGCTGATTTGCATTACGCTCAGCAGTTCTCATATAGCTTGGCTGGACCATTTGCATCGCATAGGCTTTAGCTGTTGCAGCGTCTATTGGGTTTCCATTGCTTTCCATGATGTTCTGAAGATACATTGCAACCATGTTTGTACGATCAGATGGCGACAATGTAGGATCATTCAATCCAGGCATCTGGGAAACTACGCTCTCCAGGATATCACGCATGTTATCACTTAGTGTCCCCTGGTTAGCCATGTCAGCAGCGATATTATTTCTATTCATATAGTAATTGGATATACCACGTAACCCCTGGCTAAACATATTATGCGCGCCTTGAGCTATTGCACCAAAGTACCCATTGTTTCGCATAGTGTTACTGAACATCTGCTGATTAAAGCCAGATCCCTGCCAACCGGAAGCCAGCAGCGGCATACCAATATTATTACTGTTAAGAAGTGTAGCCTGAGCTGCAGATATTTTCCCTGCTATAGTAGAAATACCACCGCCTGATGCGATATCTGCGGTACTCAGTCCTCTACGTTTTTCAAGTTCCGCAAGGTAAGCAAGGTTTTGCATTGTAGGCTGGATACCTATAAATGCAGGGTTACCATACTGACCAAATGCTGCAGCACTCATATTCATAGACTGGTTCAACAGCGTAGCAGCATCGACACCCATAGCCTTACTATAACGGAACGCATCTGTACCTATATTTTGGGCTGCACCTGTTGTTTGAAACAGATTAACACCCATGTCCTTCATTTGTTTCACAGCCTGCATGGTCTCCTGGATATCTTTGTTACCCATTACACCTGTCAGGAATTTAACTACCTGACCTGCCTGCTTAAGCTGCTGCAGCATTTGTTCCGGAGATGTACCCTGGAACATATTGCCCTGCATACCCATCATTGCGATATCACGCATACCCGACATATTAAGCCTGGGCATTAAAGAGTTCGTATTCATTATTTCAGAGAACGCCAGGTCTTCCATGCCAGTCGCAACAGTTTGTGCTTCACGTAAACTAAACTGAGATCTGAATCTTGGTGACATACGGCGAATGGCAGAGACATCACGATTATGTTCCTGAGCTGCAGCTACCATCGGATCTACTACAGCGCCAACTAATGCACCTGCAGCCATACCAAAGGGTACACCCAGCATCATCCTGCCTAAATTGCTGCTAACACCGAGGGCACTGCCTGCCCATGCACCACCTGCTGCACTGCCTGCCATGTACGCACCAGTGTTTATAGCAGCACCGGTTATCCCTGCGGCAGCACTGCTTAACCGCATAGGCATTTCTCTGTTACGTTCTAACCAATATTCCATTGGAGATACGTTATACGGTGGGTTTGCAAATAGCATCCCTGTTAAGGATTGATTCCCTGCAAACTGTGCATATCCACGGGATAATCCACCATAATAAGTATTCAGCTTACTAGCAGGTACGTACTGTGAATTTAATAAAGATGGATCATTTATATTAAGTTTTGTTCCAACCAGTCTAACACTGTTATTCAAGGAGGACAATGTTAGATTCAAGGTTTGGAAACTGAACGCTAAGGAATCCCTGAAAGATTGGAGAGTACTGCTGAGATCTTCACGCACTCCTGCCATCCGATCGGAATTAAGGGTATTCTGATTAAGTCCCCTAACCGGCGGGACAAATCGTGCATCCAGGTTTTGATTTGAGTTATTATAGTCCATTGGTCCCATAGATCTCTTGGTACCCTCCTTTCTTTATTTAAAAACGAACGGGTTTATACTTGGTTTTCCACTCTTCAATTGGTAATTCATAACCGCCATCTTCCAGCTTGGTAGCTAAAAAAACGTCCAAAGGAAGTACCATGCGGAGATCGCCCGCGGTATCAATGAGTTCAAGTTTCTCAACTACCTCAGGTAAATCAAAGTCCGGCATTTTATACGTAGTAGCCCCATTTACCATTCTAGCACTATTGTACCATAATTGTAAATGTTTCTTTAGTACATTGTATTGTCCTACATCAGAACTGAAAATCAACGGGCCTTTTGCTCTTACATTGTTTAACATGATAAATATATTCCTCATTTCTTTAAATTTTAATACTATTCTCTCTGGTAGTTATTATACCGGAAATAAAAATAAAAGGACTGGGATTTCTCCCAGCCCCTTCATTCTGTGATCCCAGATTACCGGTTTTTTAAAGGATCACCAATGTCTTTACGATTAGTTTCAGCCTTTAAAAAATATTCCTTATAGTCTTCCGGAGTTACTTTAGGCACCGGTTTGTGGAACCTGTTGTACCAGCCTCTCATCTTTTCAGAGTAAGGTGCAGAGCGGAACACTGGGTACCGGGTGAGGAAATCGCGGCGTGATCTGATTGCATTTATCTTCTTAGCCTTTTCTGCATCACCCAATCCGGTTACGGTCTTCAACTTGGTTAACTCCGCCTCATCTGCGGCGGCCTGAAATTGATGTAAGGCGTATATGGTAGAACCAGCGGCAGTTGCCATACCCGCATTAGCTCGCATCATTGGAGCTACTGCCTCCGGGGGTATTTTTATGTTCTGGTTCTTCATAACACTGTTTTTAAAAGCCATCTGATTGATTTTATGAGCACCGACTGTAGCAGCAGTGCCTGCAATCGCCCGGCTGTCCCTGTCCAGGTTTCTCGATGTATAATAAACACTTGCAGGTAATAACCATTGGGATACATCAGCAATCACCTGGTTAAGCTTAGATGCCTTGGAAGAATCAACTTCTAGTGCTTTATCCAACTTCTCAGCATGCCCACCTAAAGTCATGTTTTTGGCAGCAACATATGCACCAGCTAATGCCCCTGCTACACCTGCCAAAGCTTTTTTCTTATGGTTGCCAGGGTCATCTTTGATAGTCATTATAGCATTTTTAGTATCACTGAAAATACTATGCGGCCCATTTACAGTAATACTGGTTTTCTTACCGTCATCTTTGATCTCAATGACATCTTTGCTAAACTCCGGATGACGCTTTAAAAATAACTTTCTTAATTCATCTATTGCCCCTGCAGTCTTTATTTTCCTGGTAATAACACCTTTGGCACTTCGTCTTGCCTTTTCGAGCTCATCCTCAGTATTTGCATACATGGAATGCACTCCGGCAAGTGTTGTTGCGCCTATACCTACTTCAGCCAGTGTAGCTTTATTTATAGTAGTCGGGCGTTTGGACAAGATCGCTTTTAATAAATCTTGTTGTGCCATATGTCACACCTCCTGCACCAGCACCAATGAGTGCACTGCCCAACAGTTTCTTACCAACGGTATCTTTGACTAACTTTGCCTTAACACTGGCAGTCTTTGTACTACCTTGAAATACACTGTCGATATACTCACGGGTCTCAGTGTCAACTCCCAGTAAATCTGCAGCAGTCTTTGTGTTACCAATGATAGTCTGTGCATCCCCTTGCGCCCATTGTTTAAATACAGGACTTTCTCTGTCTGGCGTTGTTGGACCAGGATCTGTATTTACATACTCCGTAAAGTCATAATAATCTGTAGGTACAGCACTGTTAGGCGACTCAAACGAAGGGGTATCTGTAGCTTCTATCAGCTCGACAGGTTTATCAGTTACCATTTTGGATGCATGCTTTTTCTTAAAAGACTCCAGTGCTTCACGTGCATATTTATACGTATCATAGCCACCATCTGTAATATTAGTAGCATCGAAATCTGCAGACGGAGTTTTAGTAGCATGTTCTACACCTTTGTATACCCCCGTTAGGGCACTGCCAGCCACGACTCCCCTTGCTAAATTTGTTTGACGCTGTGCAGAACGCTGCAGTTTATCCATTCTGTTAGCACCACGGATACCCATTTCGATACCATGCTTAGCGTCTACTTTCCTGTTCATTACTTTTCCTGCCAAGTTATTCAGCATATTCTCTTTGCGTTTCATGATCGCAGTTACATTATCTCCACGTACCAGACGTTTGCCTGCCCGTAAAGTATCCATCAAACCCATATACAAAAACCTCCCAAGATAATATCAAGCACTTAAGTTTCTATGCCCTATTATACCTGAGAGGCTTTTGGTTATTTGTGAATTTTTAACGCACTACAGTTTTCCGGTGTTGCAATTTCCCACGCTGTACGTTCAATGAGAAGCTCTGAGAAATGCCGCAGTTCATTGATATCAGAGAATACCTGAATTTCTTTACCATTGTATAAATGGTGGATCAGGTGATTATCTTTGATATAATAATAACTGCTGGAGTCTTTTACAACCTTGCATTTCAGTTTCTCGCTGGACATTCTGTGCATTGCTTCCTTAGCCGAGAATTCTACCACAGCAATATAATCGTTCATTTCTATTTGTCCCCAATTTTTTTACTATGTGATGCAAGCAGTTTAGCGACATCACTTAAAGCACTGGCAGTCTTTGTAACAAAAGCTTCATCAGCTTTTTTCTTAGCCTGCTCTGCTCCCGGTATTACCAGATTGATATATTCATCCATCAGCTTCTCTATTTTTTTAGATACTGATGGGTTTAAAGAGAGCCCACTAGCCAGAACATTGATCAGCGTCTCAAAAATCCTCATTTGTTCTCGTCTAGTCCAAACAGCTTGGTACAGAGAATCTTGAAGGGTACCCAAGGGAGCGAGTGGGATACCCTCCAGGTGCATAGATGCTCTGGTTAAATATAGTGGGCTTTCTAAAAAACCTTTATAAGCCGTTCAAATTCCTTAGTGGCATAACTTACTTTCTGAGCAAAGTTAGTGTATTTAGTCCACAGGAATTGTACGATAGGTGTAGGCAAAGTGTTCAGTACTTCTACGCGAGCATCAAAGTGCTTTTCAAGCTGTACAGGGTCACCTTCCCTAATAGGTTTGAAGCTGGCACCGCCAATAGTCTGAATAGCTGCAGCCAACATGAACTTTTGGTACATCAAATCAACAGCACTGTTCAAACGGTGATCTTGCGTGTACTCATCAAGCTTGGTAAGGACCATCTGCTCTTCCCAGGTAAAGGTAGTTTTCAGTACGACCTTAGCCCCACGCATCATAAACTCGTCTGTAATGTACCCTAGGGTAAACAGAGCATCAATGTACGGAAGAAGTTCTTCGTCTGTGTAAGTAGGAGTTTCCTCTTTCACAGGTTCAGGAGTTTTAACTGTCTGTGGATCTGTCATACGTGGACCATCCAGAGCAGTACCAATCGGATCAGATACCGTTTCTATAAGCGGAGTATTTAAGATACTTGCTGCCTGCTGACGTCTTTCCTGAGCCGTTTTTGCTTTCTTAGGATCTACTCCCATAATAGCCAGCATCTTATTGTAACCTTCATCCAAAGAAGCTTCCTGGGGAACCAGGCCTTCTAATTTACTAAGGTCGTCACGAAGAGTATCATCGACTTCACTGACTTTTCCCAGTCCATCAGGAGTACAATTGATATTCTGTACAGGTGAAGTGCTTTCTTTTTTTGGACCTTTACGCCGAGCGAACGGATCCTCTTTAGATTTGTTTAAAATGTTTTCTGACATTACAGAGTCACCTCGTCAGTATGGTCGTCAACCCGTACACCAATATTGGGATTATCTTTCAGGATACGGATTTTCATCAAGGCATCGTTAAACTTAATGGTCAGCAAAAGCGTAGTACCTTCATCAGTAATGCTTTCAACGAGATCTTTGTGGACTTTCGTGAGCCCATATACTGTGATAATGTCCGGTACAATGTTTGTGATTTGTTCGGTTGTCATGATCTTACCGCCTTTCATATTTAAAATTTTGGATAAAACAGCCAGGTGTTAAGGGGAGTTCCAGAAGCTGTACCTAAAGTATATCATACGAACCTAAACCACGTCAACCTAAATTGTGAAACCAAAAAGTTTTTTGTTTTTGGAACCTACGCACGTGTGTAAGGTTTTCTATTACTAGGAAAATATATAATCTTTTAAAAGTAGTAGTAGTAGGGGCTGTGGATAATGTGGATAAGTGGTCTTAGGCCGCATGGGGACTCACTGTTTACTGTGGATAACTATGTGGATAACTTGTGGATATTTTTGGGAATGATTTTTAGACAGTGAAAAACAAATGTACTTATCCACAGATTTTTGAAAGTTATCCACAGCTTATCCACAGCTTATCCACAGGGTAAAATGGAAACAGGTTTACACATCATTTGTAGCATGGCACCGTCGCATTTATTATATTTTGAATCCGTGGACATTTGTTTTGACAAAAAAATGACAAAAAGTGTAAACCTTGAAAATGAGTTATCCACAGGTTAACAATGTAACAAATGTTACACTTTTATTAAATGTTACACTCGAAGTATCAAGTAAAAACAACGAGACTCATTGCTTTATGCTACAAAACAAAGTTATTCACATGTGTTGTTGGTAAATATAAATGTAAAATAATTATGAAGTTGTAAACATTACAATCTTTAATTCAGTTTACATAAAAGTGTTAACTTTTTAACCACAAGTGTCCACTAGATTCTTAAAATGTCCATATCTCTTAAATATCCACGTTTATCGACGTTTTACAATGCCTCCCTTCGCAAAACGCTGAGTACATACTACTTTCAAAAAGTGTAGACACTTTTTCGCTGAGAAAACAGTGCAAAATAATTGTGTCTAAAAACAGAAAACTCGGGAGGTTTCTAATTCTGTTGATGCCATCGGTGGTTACACTTTGCTCCCAGGTTTTTACACCCCGCCAGACAGCATTAAACCTAGAAAGTTCACAAATAGTTCACAAAGTTGTCTACACCTGTCTACAAATTTTTTTGAAAAAGTGTAGACACTTTTTTGAGGACGTGGTGCTACGAAATGTCACGTTGTCTACATGTCTACACTTTTTTCAGGGTAGACCCCCTTATATATATCTCCATTTTTTATTTTTCATTTAGTATACACTATTTATATATAGTATACACTATTTACATGTAAAAAATCTCGCGTCATGTGTCTCTACCTTAAAAAAAGTGTAGACATGTAGACAATTAAATAATTTATATTATATTATAAGCAAAAAAGTGTCTACACTTTTTAGAAATGATTTGTAGACAGTGTAGACAAGCATTCCTATTCTGCTAGTTTATCGACATAAAAGTGTCTACACTTGATGTTTATGTCGGTGGCATCGGGAAAAAATGAATTTCAGTGGCTGGTATAAGTATAATGGTAGTAGACATTTGTATAACTGCCTATATTTTAACAGAAAAGGAGATGTATTTATGAATGAGAGCGAAAAAATATTACGGTTATTAAATCAGCACTGGGATTATAGTAATAATAATAACAGTTTTGCTTCCAAGATTACACGTTTATATTTTGGTAGGGGTTCTGATTTTATATATATCAGAGATGGTAGACCCAGATATAGGGAGATACTGGAAAAACTTTTTAAACGCAATGAGAGTAAAGTGAATTTTTTTGGAGTAGTCAACTATCTATTCCCTGTAATTTTCCAGATGAACTATCCTACATGTATTATTTATTTTATATTATAGCGACTCCCATGATTCTTAAAAGTAATATAATGTATGTGGTTAGGGAAGCAGATTTACCACTTTTAAATTTCCGGAATTTTGATTTAAAAGAAACTCTGTTAAGTATTACACCATATGATACTCATAATGATTGGGCAACTAATAGCATAAAAAAATTAGAATCTAGAAAATATAGTATGCCATGTGCTCATGGATATCTGCTTATAGGCAATACTAACCTTTCAGATGCAATATATAATATTTTAGGAATGTATGAAAGGACGGAGGAATCAACACATTATATGGTTGATCGTGGATCATGGATTTTAAACAATAGTTACACTGAAATATTTTATGTGATTTCGTACAATGTTTTCGCGGATGCAGTTCCCTATCCTAGAGATAATTTAATGAGAAAAATTAAGTCTTTATATGGAATACTTTTATTATCTCGTTTATATGTTATTAATATACTCCAAGAACTCAATGACTCACGTTGTCCTGACAATGTAAAAGCACTGGAGGAATGTTTATACTACAAATGGTTAGATTTAGCGTATTCTATTAAAATAGGACAAAATGTTGTATATGCGAAGAATCATCGTGGTAACAAGGATGTCCCTTATCTATTTGATAATCCGATTATCCCAGGTCCAATGTGGTCTCACGATTTACGGAAAATGTTAAATGAAGATCTCAATGTTTTAAACTCTTTATGTAGTTTTGCTGAGGGTATCTATGCAAACCTGTATTATCGTGTACTAAAGAGTTTCTCTAAAGAAAAGAGTATAGTACAACTGGAGTATGCGTCGCCTGGAGAGTTTGTCGCTATTTTAAATTGGTTAATACACGAATTGTATAATAGTTTTACACACAGGAAACCTTTGTGCAACCTTGTTTTCCCTATGATTCCTTCGGTTACACTTGATGCATTTAGAAAAATAGGTCCAAACTTGACCTGCAGATATGGTCATGTTGTAAATTTAAGTAATGATAATACAATGTCTGAATACTATAACCCAGACGTTGGTTACAGGATGACTTCCTGTTCATTAGTAAGAGAAGATCAGGTACGAGTAATACATAAAAAAATGCCGAAAGTAAATAGTATTCCATTTTTATGGAGTGATGACACATTTAATCCCTTAGCTAATGATCCCTGGTACAAAGAGGGGATTCAGAAACAGTATATGTTGCCCAATGATAAACCAGAATGGCTGGGTGACTGGTCGTTTTTATCTGAGTACATTGAGGGCATAACAAAATGGGATATGAAATATGGCACAGAATGGTCCAGTCATTTAAATTATATTATATAAAGGAGTGGTACAACGCATGATCAGATATATTCAATTTGAACTAGATGAATTTCGTCATCTTGGCGATTATAGAGTGTATAACCGAGATGAGCTATTCGGTAATAAGATTGGTTCAAGGTTAAATAGCTATGAACATATTATTTATCCGGCTATAGATTTGAAACTTATTATTAAAAGTTTACACAGAATTTTAGATAATATTTATAAAAATACGCTACGCAGTTACGAATCTCTTACTACGATTAAGCTATCCGGGATTTATTCCGGGAGTTATTATAGAGAGAGGTTAATTTACGGTTTTAGAAGTATATTAAGTCTTTTAAATAATATATCCATGGAATATAGGATTGAACTATATAAAATATTAATCAAGCAATTGAAAAAGACGAGAAAATATACAGATATGATTACCCACAGACTAGCTCTTACCCGCAAAGATAGAGTGGTAATTTCTGAATTCCTTGATGCTATGAGTAGTTTAACTCATATATTTGGGGCTGAAAGAAATGTTATTTCTACGGATTTTGATGCGTATCCAATTTCTTTTCAGGTACAATTAAAATCTCTGAGTTTAATGTTGGAAATAGGGGAACGTGTAATAGGGGATATATTAAATTTAGTACAGGGAAATTTTAACTTTGCAACCTATTTGCATAGGCCTCTGGGATTACCGCAAGTAATATTACATGATGAAAAAGGAGGAGTTTTCAATCGGAATTATATTGATCGTTTCAGGTTAAAATTACGATGTTATTCTCATATAGAGCGAAATAAAATAAAGGAGGAACTATATAATGCAGGGGAGACTCTTATATTCTAGTTCTGCAGTAGAAACTAAAGATATAGAAATGGTAGCCCGTGAGCTTACGTTGATTTATAATACTTTTGCATATGCAATGACTCAATTGGGATTAAAAGCGAACATCTACTCCAGATTAATTTCGCGCAGGGAAAAGCGGAAGGTTGAACTTATGGATTACTGGGGTACGTTGCCTGATGATTGGGTAGAGTATATGGGTGTAAAACAGTTTTTTGAAGCCCGGCTTACTCCTGCCAGATGTGTAGCTGGTATTGCACCGGAGTTATTTCAGCGTGATGCGGAACGGAATTCAAATATGACACGTATTATGCGGGACATGTTTACAATGTGTATGAGATGGGAGTCTATGGGTACACGTGGATATAGATATTGGGGTAATTTTTGGTTTTCAAAGACTAAAGGTACTCGAGATGAGTTTATTAACCAAACAAATCTGGATGAACTTAACGATTTAAGATTAACTATACGGCGGGAAGAGCACCAACCTTATTGGCCAGGCAAAATAACTGCACTTCGGTTAGGAGCTAATCAGCCGCGAGTACTTAACCATTATACCCCTGTTATTCGCTATTTATGGAAGATTTTAGGAAAAATAAGTCGGGTAGCAGGAAAACAACAGGGATTTTTAACAAATGCTACAGGTATATCACTAGGAAGTGTGGATGAGGGGAGTGATAGTTTTGAGATGGGTACTCCGAGGTGTTTGGGGCAGCCATATTTAATTAGACTACTCAGGACTCTGAACTGCGTTGAGACTGGTGTTTTAAGTGGTGGGTATTCAATAGATGTTCCTATATGGAACCAATCTCGTGGATATAATGCTAACACTTTAAGGTTATATGGGTATATAGAAGGTGATTGTCGAAAAAGTGTACATGTGTATTATTATACTGCAATTGTAGAGAAACGTTATGCCTCAGAATATAGAGATATAAATACACGGCATTTGTTTTCTTCAGAACAGTTATATGGTAAAGATATGCCGTGTTATCAAAATCTTTTCAAGTTAAATATTGAAGCAGTACATGCAAATATTCCGGCATCTCTTTTGATGATGAAAGAAAAATCAAAGAAACTTGCAGAAATACCATTAGAAAAAGCTTTTAAAGCATATATGTTGTCTTTTGGTAAGTATTCGCTAGACAGGAATTTTATTAATGGACCTTATGGTTTCCCGGAATACGCGTTTAAAGACTATTTGATGTATGGCTGTTCCGATGCTGACTTGGGATCATGGCTTACATTGTTAATAACTGGGATTAGATCAGAATATTTATGTTTAGGACTTGCGTGTCAAGGATTTCAGAAATGGGCCATTGAAAACGATTTAGTAAGTGGTAATGAAGATATATTACAGATATTTAATAAAATAGGAGAGGTAGCAGAAAAAATGGCATTACAAAAGATTCCAGCATACTATTTAAAAATATTGCAGTCATGGGAAGATAATTCAGATGGGTTTTCTTCTCTAAAAGGCTGGGAAGGGAAGCCGATTACATATGAGTTATAAAGGTCAAAAATGGGAACATACAGTAGCATCACCTGTAGAGACTAGGACACTGAGTTCAGCATTTATAACTGAAAGAAGAGTAGATAGCTCGACTATAGTTGATCGTTTAAGCTTAAAGATAATTCCAGAAACAATAAATATAACAGGTGTATTACCATTTTATTGGGGATTCAAACTCGATGGTATACCCAAAAATAATACATCTAAGAATCTGTGCAAGTATTTTAACCTAGAGGAAGATACTTTAATATTTGACCGGGTTGATATGCTTCAGCACCGTATCCAAGAATTTTTAAATAAGGATCTTTCGTTACCTGAGATTTTTGCTGTATTAGATGCCTCGCTCAATAAATCTGAACTGGTAGGACTTAATAACAAAATACTGGAATTAGGTGAGCTACTTGACGACGCTGGTGTATACTTGCCTTTGGGAATAACTGAAGTTATAGAAGCATTGAAAACAGAAAATATAGCAATAGAAAGGTATAATGGAGATACCATATTTTTACAGCCCGCGCTTCGTGAAATAATTTTTTGTGATCGCCCAGATTTAAAAGTATATACACTAAATTTGGAATATCTATATAATCGAGATTATTCTGCCTATAACTTTAATCATACTGATAGAGATGGAAGTTCTGTCTATAATGCAATATTAGATGCCGATGGATGTCAAATGCTGCTAAATGATTTAAGTAGAGGAATAACTGCGGACAATAAACCCCCAGGTATGAATGTAGCTATTTATTGTATTATAGAGGGCCTAATTAGTGTTTGTATTTATGAAAATCTATGTTTAAAATGTTTTAAAAATTGGATTGAATTAATGAAAATAAAAAGCAAAGAAACGTATGCAACTAATGCAGATTTTGCTGTGTTTTTAGAGGTATTTTATGATACGCTTTTTGAAATACTGCATAGTGAAACTACAGGAGTGCGAGGTTGTATCAGTTTTATTGGCGGAAACTATACTGCGTTATCGTATATGGGCGACCATGATACCGAATTGGTAGAATCATTACCATTTACCCTGCATGAAAACTTTATTCGTCTTTTCTTTTCAGGGATATCAATTGGGAATGATCAAGGGTTTAGTAAAATCATGGAGGAGTTTAGAAAACTATATAACCATAATAATATGGTTATAACAGGAACTGATAAAAGTGAGGACCTAAAAATACTGGATAAAATAATTGAGGTTGCAGAAGCTTTGCATAACTATTTTATTAAGAAAGAAGTAAATTATATTGATATTTCAGCTTTGCATACCTTTGTTGTATCAAAGTTTGCATGGTATTATTATCATGAGGCTTACACAAGATATGTTACTATAGGGGAACATAGGATGGATAATCAGTATGGAATACAAAAAAACAATTTATACAATTTTGGGCCAATTGACTTAATGCGGCTAGGTATGCTATAATTACTACAAAAGGAGGAATTTATAATGGCAACGATTAAGGAAGCAGGAACAATAATTACAGGTAAATATACAGGAAGGAATTTCGTGTTAACGGATTTTGCACCGTTCAAGTATGCTCGGGTAATATCAAATACCAATGAAACTAATCCGGATGTAGGAGAAACTCCGCGTACATTTATGCTGAATGTGCATTTACTGAATGGAAGTATTGTGGCAGGATGCACTGACCAAATTTGTTTTTCTGATGTATGCATAACAGACCCTGGGGTAGCGGAGTTTCTCAGTTTACCTGCGTGTAAGTATACAGGCAACAGGCTTGTATGGACGTTTACATATAACAAAGAAAAATCAGTATCAAGCTTTTTAGCAATGACTAACCTGCGTCAGGTTACAGAATGTGTACCAGAGGTATTTAAAACTGATAAGTTTTTGGATGCTATTACTTTGGCTATAAACAACGAGTGTAAAGCAGTTCAGGCTAAGATCGACAGTTTTAAGAACGCTAATGATTTGACGCTTGTGAGCGTTCTGGGTATGACTACGGAACTTCTGGAAGCAGGGGATTTGCTTTTAAGAACCTGTAAGGAATATTTACAGGATGTGTATGATGCGTATGAAGCGGCACACTCGGTAGACAAAGAGGACAACGATGCTTTGCTGATCCATAAGATGAGTATTTCAAGAGTGAAGTATTTGCTGGAATCCAAGATCATTGTAACAGATGACATGTGTGAAACGCTGAAAAATATCCTGGAATCCTATGCTGCATTGAATACCTCGGCTATCTCTTACCTGCGTAGGATTGGCTGAGAGGTATAAGTAATAGGGTAGTAATTACCTATATTTTATTACTGAAGTTGTATTGGAAGGAGGTGATTATTAAGAATGATGGTAGTTAAGAATGTGGCGTTGTTTGAGGACCGACATCTATTCCCGGATTATGTGACGGACTATGTATTTGGTAAGGACAAATCATGGTCTCCCCTTGACTTCATTGCTTTCCAGCAAGCGGCAGAGAGACGACTGTTAGCCTGGAAAGCCGAGGGGATCACGGGCATCAATTTATATCTGACAGGCTTGACTTCCGCGACAGTAGCGGTGATCAATGCCTGTTATGTATGTAAGATGTATCTGAAATTATTTTACAATAATTTTCTGGTAAATGAGTGGACTCCTCAGCGGATATTGTTTTTCGAGGACAAATCGAAACTCAATGATTTAAGTTCTAGAGAGAAAGAGATTTATGAGCAGTTTAGACAAAAGGACGCAGAGCTCAGCCTGCAAGAAAAGAAGAGTATCATAGAGACGAAGAAGCGGGAACAAGAATATCTGCGTAATTTAAAATCAGTAGAGAATGTAACACTTGTAACAGATGATACAAAAAACAGGGGGGGATTCAGTATTGCAGATTGCGTAAAGAAGCGTAATAAATAATATTAGGAGATAGTATAAAAAATGGAAATGAATATATATGAGTGTATAGTTTGGTGTGTAATGTTTATTTGTTTTGCGTATATAATAAAGTGTGTATATGGAGATAAATAGTTATGAATAAACAGAAAATTAGCAAAAAAGTTCAAAGAAATTCATTAATCAATAATTGGCATAAAGATGAGAAATTTGAAGCATATATTAGGACCATCGATAAAAAGAAAGAGAGGGAACGCAGAGATGCCAGGAGAAAAAGAGCAATGTAAAAATGAAGTGCCTGTAGAAACGGCGTCAGACAATGTAATCTGTGATTTATCGCTTAAAGCGAGTAAAAATAATACGAGTACTAAAGTAGAGGCCAGTAATGATTTAATTGATTTGATTGTCAAAGGAGCGCAGGCAGTAAAGAGTCTGTTCAGGTAAAATGAAATGGTGTAACGACTGCAAGTATAGGGATATAAAAGAACCTGGGACAATAGTGAAATGGAGGTGTCTGTACTGCTGGGAGTATGCAGCAGGCAGGCCTCCAACTTATTATTGCAGGAAGAAGGAGCTGACGGAGCATGAGTGCAACGGTAATACTGAAGAATGCGGACGAGATTAAAGGTTTTTTAGCAAGAATTGGTAGGTTTGCTAATATCTGTAAAAGCAGTGAAGAGAAAACTGAGAATGTATATAGGCGCATAGGAATTAGTGTAATAAATGCAGGTCACTTTTCAGCAAGCAGAGACTTTATGTTTAGATTTATGGTAGATGGGTGCAGCCGTGTCTGTTCACATCAGCTTGTACGGCATAGTGTGGGTGTGGCTATCAATCAGGCATCGGGGGTATTCCAGGTTTTAGATACCAACCAGAAGTATGTAATGCCCGAGAGTATAGCTCAAAACGAAGACGCCAGGGATCTATTTATCGAGGCGGAAGCGCATTGCAAGGAGGTTTATAATATACTGATAGAGGAATACAAGATTCCCCGGTCAGATGCCCGTTATATTATTGGGCAGGGTTCTCAGACTGCAATGAATATCTCGTTTACACTGGAAGCACTGATAAACCTGGCTAATGAAAGGCTGTGCAGTCATGCACAGTGGGAGATCCGGGACGTTACACGTAAGATGGTGGATTTAGTAGCAGAAGCAGAGCCCGAGCTTAGTAAGTTCTTTTATCCTAAATGCGTACGGCATGGTGCGTGTATGGAAGAGAAACCTTGCGCTCAATTTGGACTTATAAAAGAAAGGAGAAGATCGCTCTATGGAGCAAGATGTAGTACAATCGATAGAAAATAGGATCAAGATTGTGAAGTGTAAAAAATGCAATCGCATGATATCATATAAAGAAGATGACCCCAGTAAACCGAAAAACCCGGACGAATTTTTATGCCGGGAATGTAAACGCCTCTCTAAGCAAGACGGGGAGTAGATATGTATCTCTAGCATTCATATTTCACCTCAGAGGAGATTTAGGTCGAGGCAGGATAACTTCTTCATGAAATGATCTAGACCAATCCTGTAGGTCAAGTATGGGGCTAAGAGAGGCATGTCTATAGTTTTCAAAACCGGTTATAACTGGTTGGAGGTTAAGTATGGAAGATACAAAAAAAGATATAGTGATAAATGATGACTTGGGAGAAGTTAGCGATGCTGGGCTTTCAGAGGAGCTGGATCTGGATGAAGCGGGAGTCGATCTTGCTGTTGTACCTGAAAAAACCAAGCATATCGCTGCTGAAACTGCAGCGTTTGATGCACCTGTAATACCTGCGGATAAGGAATTGCGGTGCGCGATATGTCACAATCTATTACGTCAAAAAGATGCAATAGCAGGTACGGTATGTAAGTATTGCGCGTTTAAACAATTTAGGGCTTTGGAAGCAGAGCTCCAGTCAAAGAAAGTACTGACTACCACTCGTAAATACTGTGTGGCAGAGGATCACAATGAGATTCGTACCAACACGATGTTTCCCGAGTGGAACAGTGAGATTACAATAAACGGAGTAAAATTGTATCCGGTAGAACCATTATGTAATACGTGTATAGACATACTGACCGCGTATCTCATTGAGTATCTTGAGGAACGTGGGATAGTACGGACAGGCAGCGGGCACACGAAGAATGAATTTAGAGATCAGCTTAACAAAGTTCCTCCTACGGAATTGCTTCAAAAGCTTCAGGCGTATATAGCAGCGATAAAAATTGAAGTCCTTGATAAAGCAAATCCAGCCAATGCTGTTTATTGCCACATCAAGGAAACCAAACGTCGCCTTAGCTTGAAGAAAGCGAAGGAAGAGAAGGAGAGAAAACGTATATGGGAAGAAGCAAAAAAACCAGTACCACTACCGACATTGGAATATCAAACACCACAGAAGTCAAGTGTGAAACTGCAGACGTCCGAGTACCTGCTGCAAGACGACGAGCTGGTAATAAGGCTGATACAGTCGTTACCGATGCTGCTGCCGGAGTTCAACCCGTACAGTCCAGAAGTAAGAAAAAATCTGGAGAAAGTAGTGACTCAAATATTTCCATGGTATCCTGCCATATATGTAGAAGAACTTATAAAGCAGGGAGTAAAGGAATACGAGACTTTAGCCTCCAAATCAAAATAGATGAGAGGGCGTGTAAAATTGAAAATCGTAAAATTTGTGAAAGCTGTTTACGACGCATTCCGGACTTTTTGGCTGGAGCCATCCACCTTGCCTGCAACATCCCCAAAGAAGAGTTCGATCGAGGATTCCTCTACCCACCATTCTCCTATAGTCTCGAATCAAGGACCTCAAGGACTTCTGGTAGCATCACAAGGAATGCGGGAAGTGTTGCAACACATACTAGCCGAGAAGGGAATAGTGGGAACTGCGGGGCTTCTACGCGAGTGGTTCAACCAAAGAGAACTAAACGAAATAAAGAAGATGCTGTATATGGATATAACGAGCAAGATCCCGGAAATAAATCTGAAGATAGTTCTATTCCAATTAAAGCTGACAAACCTGTCCGAAGAAGAAAGACAGGAACTGGAGAAAGCGAAAAAGCGGCTGATAGTACCAGTACGAAACCGAAAGAAGGTACTGAAGGCAGTGGATCTGGCTTTAAAATTGAAATTCCAAAACCCACCAGACGTAGAAAAACTTTAGAAGAAAAAATAGCAGAGCGGGCAGAGAAAATCAAAGCTGAACGCAGAGCAGCAAGAGAATCAAAGAAAAAATAATTAGAGAGCTCCGGTTATCCGGGGCTCTTTCTTTATTAGGGAGGATGATTTTTAAATGAAGAATTTATTTAGAAAATTATTTAAATCTCGGCAATGTAGATACGGTTGTTATACTTACGGTGGAGATCATAAATGCTGTTATCATTGTATAAGTAAAGATAGGTGTATAACTTCCTGTAAGCACCCAAATTGGAATTATCACTATTCAGATTGTGGAAGTTGTTTAGGGTGGAAATTTGATGATATTAAAGTGTTTTTGTGGCTAATACTGGGAATATCAACAGCCTGCGTAGTAGATTGGAGTGGAATATTTAAATGAAAAAAGTAAGGGTAGGCTTAGTAGTAACTATATTAGTATGTATTACAATGATTACTTTAATAGGATGTAAGGATAATACAGTTTCATCAAGGAATAAATCCGTGGATTTGGATAAACGTGCAGCTAGGGTTGAGGAGTTTGAAAAAAGGAAGTTAACCTTTGATAATTATGAGAACCAGATTGTTACACCTAATAAAAGTGTGCAAAAAGTTTTAGTAGAATTAAATGATACAAATAAAACTTCTGAATTAATTAGACGGAGATATGTACAATTACGGAGTTCTCCTACACCAGAAGAAGTAGATTTAGTTGCACGTGAATTAGCAGAAAGGTTATATCCCCATTATTGTATTAGAAATATTGTATATGTTCCCGAGGATATAGTACTTAATAGTTTTCATATTTATTCTTACGCAGATTTTTCTGTATATATTATAATTGAGAAAATTATTGGGGAATTATGAGGTGAAGTATGAATAAAAATATGGATAAATTTAAATTTAAATTTAAACGCGCATATTATAATTTTAAATATTTCTTAGACTTTTGTATAGCCGATCTATTACAGATATTGGTTTATACAGTTTTGACCGTGATGATAATCAATTGGGCTGTTGATATTTCAAGTACATTAGAGTATGTATTATATTATATACTAGTATTTACTAGTATAGTAGGTATAGAAATGTTTATAAAATTAGGTAAATCAGATAATTATGTACGTACTCTGGCTTATAGTACTCGAACCAATTTAGTTAGTCACATATGCAAGAAATCGGATACAGCGATTATGATAAGGGCTACAGGACAGACTTTTGAGACAATTTTAAAAATCATACCCGAGATATATGGGTGTACAATGACAGTAGTGAATAAAGAGCTTCAAATAGTTGGTGCAGGTATCCATATAGTCGACGGAGATCTCGTTATAATATCTGATGGAGTTGAGGTAATAAAAGAAAAATCCAGAACAAGGTTCGTCCAAGACTCTTATTATAAAGTAACAGAGTTTACTAGTTTCTAAAGGAGGTAACATTATGTTAAGTTTTATAGGTATTTTAATTTGTGCGATATTATTATTTTATGTTATACATGGGATTTCTGATTTGGCCAATACAGCATCAGAGTCACGGAAATTGAAAAAGACGTCTTCTGCAGGTTCTCAGTATACTGCAATGCGTTCAAAGGAAAAATGTGTAGTTATCTTTAATTCTGATCCATTAGTATGGCTAAAGAAACTAAAAAATACGTATAGAGCATCTGTAATTTATAAAAATAATAAATATTTTGTAAGAGCATTTATATCAAATGAATTTATACTGATAGATCCGGAGAAATATGTTATAGTAGAAATGGAAGACGGGACTCAGGATATCTCGCTTTATGAGGAATTCAATAAAAATTACACAATTATTACCTGATAATAAAATTGGTATAAGTATATTGTAGAAAAATATGTAAAAATATTTGACTACAAAATTTTAGTTAAAATTAGGAAATTTGAAAGGAGAATGCAAAAATGAAAACTTCAGTAACTGAAAAAGAGAGTCCAGGAAATCTGGAAGAAATCTTACGTGTAAAACCAAAAGTAGAAATGGTTTATCAGGCAATAAAATATACTGGGGACAATATACATGATATTTATAGAATATTCAATGGACGTGAAATACAATTCAAGGTTGAAGATGGATGGGATGGGAATATAAGTTTAAGAATTAAAGATCATAATGCGAATTATTATTTAACAGTAGGTAAGTATATAATATTTTCTTATTATGTTAACCGGGATATACCTGATAATGTATGTATACGAACAGTAGCAGAAAATATACGTGAAATTCAAAATAAGTTTGAAATTATATCGTTTGATAAGCCTATGTATAATTTAAGTCTAAAACCAACGGTTATGGAGGGGCTTAGAGCATTGCCATTTAATTGGAAAACCGTAAATATTTTCTTAGACCTGTTTTTCACTGGAAATTACATTGCTAACCTTTCGACGTATAGAGGGAGTAGATTTGTACTTAACTTATCTGAACTTAGTTGCGATGGGGTTGAGTTACATCAAAATAATTATATAATATTCAGATTTAGACCAGATAGGACAATTAGCATTGTAGAGTACGATTTATCACCTACAGAATTTCAGGAGAGATATGAAATCATTGGAGAGGAGGTAAAGTAATATGAAAGGACTGATAGATGTAAAACCCAAAGTAAAAAGAATTTATCAGGCAATGCAATATACTGGGGAGAATATGTATGAAATTTACAGATTATTCAGAAATCATGACATAACATTTAATGTTAGTAACGATTATTCATATATATGTCCAACCTTAAATATTGAATACACGGGTGCACCTTGTATGCTACTGGTAGATCAGTATATAGTATATTCTTACCCTTTTAATAATGATTTTGATGATACTAAATGCGAAAAATTACGTATACTAGAAATAGGTTTGGAATTAAGTGAAATTCAAAATGAGTATAAAATCATAGATATCAATAAAAGCAGAGCTACTGTAACCTTAGAACCACATAATAGTGGTGATATTAGGGCATTATTATTGAGTCCAGAGAATGTCGATATTTTTGTAGATTTATTTATCATCCACGGGAATAATACTAAAATTTCAAAACATCTGGGAAGACTTTTCTTTAGCATGGGAGGCTTTAGGGACGAGACGATTAGGGTATATGAAGGTATGTATATAGTACTTGATTTTCAGTCAGATGGCAGCATTAGTATTTTGGATTATAATTTATTCCCTACAGATCTCCAAGAAAAATATGAAATCATTAAATAGGAGGGACTACAATATGGATGATAGTAAATTCTTTGAACTACAGTACAAACCTAATAAAATATATGCATTACGTTTTACTTTGGAGAATACGGATAAACTTTTACAATGTTTCTATAGGTTTATGCTAGATGCAAAGTTCATACTCTGTCCTGATGCCATAGTACAGCTACATATATTCGACACTAAGAATTCTCAGATAAATATTAGACTATGTGTTGGGGATTATATACTATTTATTTTAAATGATCGAGGTAATCTGGAAAGAATAGATGTGAGAAGTAGCCTTTCTCATATTAGTGAGGATTATTGTATTGTTAGGAAGGGTGGGGTGTATGATCAAGATGAATATATCAGATCCTTATTTTACTAATGTTCCAGGAATAGGCGATCTAAATTTTGACTATTGTATAGTTGAGTATGAAGTTCCTATTTTGTTTATATGTAAGGATAAACAGGGGAAGTTTTATTTATGTGATTGCTGTGAAATACGTTTTAAACAAGAGTGGCTCATTGTTCCCGTAGTTATCGAGGACGTCCTTGCTTTATTTGAAAAGAAAATAACACTAAAGAAATTTTTCAAAGATCGACAGAGTTTAGGATATTTCGGTATTTATAAGGTTGGTTGGACAAAAGAAAAGATAAAAAAAGTAGAATTATTTGATGAACAGGTTCTTCCTGCAGATGAGTACTTATATTTTAATGAAGATGAATATAAAGAGTTTAAATCATTTTATGGCATTAGAGATGAAAAGGAGGTATTAGGCAATGAAATTCGATGATAAAACAATTTCAAAATTTAATCTGAGAACAATGATAGTCGATGGAGAAGAATGGCATTATATGCCAATAACAGAAGAAAAACTGTGGGATATAGTAAAGCTTTTCAGGGAATTAGATTGTGATGTAGCTATATGGATACTCTATGGTTACGCAATTTTAGACATAGATACATATGAGGTTGAGGTTCCCGGCTATATATTGTTTACTATGACTTATCATGGAATAAAGATAAAGAAACTTGAAGGAGTTGGTAAAAATGATGCTTGAATATTATTTAGATCGTCAAACTTTTTTCATACCGGTCACACCAGAAAATATGGCAGGCATTGTGGAGTTATTAATGTTGCTGCACGATGTATATGATCAATTAGATGATATTCAAATCGCAGGGTATGTTAAAACAATATCTGAGACGAAAGGGCATATAATAGCGTACAAAGAATCCGATGTTGAATTTGAAGAGGTATTAGTACTCAATGACAGATGCGATGAGTATGTAATATCTGATCACTATTTAGTGTTTACACCTGAAGGATTTTATACAACGACTTTTAAAACTGCTAAGGAAGTATTGAATATAGAAGAAAGATGTTGCAAACAAGAGGGATTTGCTAGAGTGCTAGCTAATACTATTAAGAATAATGTATATGATTTTCGTGAAAATTATAAATTTATAGGAGCGGGGATGCCTGAAAATGTATGACACTGTAGTATGTCCTAAACATCAAGTGTGGAAGTTGATACACCTTACCCAAAATGATCCTTTGCAAGATGTATCCAAGTTAGTAGATATGCTTCCAAGTACCGTAACAGTAAGAACTAGTTCGATCGGGAAGGATGCACAGATTTTTATTAAACTTCCAAATAGTATTGCAGAAGTAGAATTAACACCAGACAAATGTATTTTGATTAATGATTTAGGTGAAGTTAAAATTTTATCTTATGAATTTACACTATGTAATTATGTTAATACTCAGGAAACTCTGACTCGGGCAGAAGTTGAAAGAGAGTTTATAACTTTAAAAGAAACCGCTCAACGGTATCCATGTCCATATTGTAATGCGATGGAATTGGAACCGTACTATAAGACAGATCTAAGCGGCCATTACAATGTATTAACATGCAATTCATGTAAAAACATAGTTACACAATTAGAATGTAGGTTGAGTGCGCGGAGAAGCAGAGAATTAAACCAAAGGTTGGGAGAGAGATATCTAAAGGAGATGAATAATAATGCCTAAAATTATAAAATTACCAAGGTCTACCCCTGCAAGAAATGAAGCAATTCAGTATAGACCAGGTGAAATACTAGATATAATAAATTGGTTTAGAACTAGATTTGATGATATAACAGAGTTAGAAATATGTATGTTAGAAAACAACAAAATTTCATTGAATATAAACGGAGAACATTCAACTATTTATGCTTTTGATTATATTGCGTATGACTGTGAATGGCATAAACCTTATATAGGTAAGATGTCTAAATTCACATTAGAAGAAAGGTATGGTATAAAATGTTAGCATTATACACTATTAAACCTAAGGCCACCCGGTATAAAGCTATTCAAATACGGGGAAAGGACATAGATGAGATCTTAAAATTATTTGTGTCTATTAGGGATAAATATCCAGATATTTACCCGTTTACACTGAGGGTACAAAGAGACTCCATAAGTATATATTGGGGATCGTTACCATCTGGTACTCCTGTTGAAGCACGCGAAGGTGACTACATCATTTTTGCAGATGATTCATGGACTATTGTTGAAAAGGAAAATTTTAACAATGAATATGTTATTACAGACGATATAGAGGAACTGATCTACATTCACAAAGATATGGAAGATTTTGAATTTCTGGGAACTAAGAGTGCAGAGATAACAGTGCAAATCAAAGATAAGTAGAAAGGAGTAACTAAATAATAGGCCCAGGAAGTTTAAAAATAAAATAATAAAAGATGGGAGACACAAACATGAGTGATTATATTGAATTAGAGGCTTTAAACAAATTAAAACGTGATATTAAAAATGCAGGGACAACATTATCCAAAGAGGAAGCAAGGTATCTCGTGGACTTATATTATCAAATGCAGGAATATAGAAAAGCAAGTGATAATCAAGTTCATCAATTGCAGAAAGAAGACAACAAAGAACCACATGAAACTTTGGCTTTCTTTGCCAACAATTTTAGGACATTGGAACGCAATATCAAATCTGTACTTCAGGTATACGCAGAGAGTAAACCGATTGGGCAATGGATGCTCAGTATTTGTGGTATTGGTCCTGTTATTTCTGCAGGGCTCATGGCTAACATTGATATTACTAAAGTACAAACTGCAGGTCAGATCCAGGCTTTTGCAGGCCTTGATCCTACTCGTGAATGGCATAAAGGTGAAAAACGTCCCTATAATGCCAGACTTAAAACACTGTGCTGGAAAATTGGTCAGTGTTTTATCAAAGTACAAAACAACGAGGAAGATGTGTACGGTAAAATCTTTGCCATTCGTAAAGCATATGAAATTGAAAGAAATGAAAAAGGCGAACTGGCAGACCAGGCGAAGGCTAAGCTGGAAAGATTTAATATTAAAAAGACTACGGACGCGTATAAATGGTATAGCCAGGGTAAACTGCCTCCGGCTCATATCAATCAAAGGGCATCCAGGTATGCAGTTAAGATTTTCTTAAGTCATTTGTTTAGTGTATGGTATGAAATGGAACATAAGGAGAAACCACCAAAACCCTATGCAATTGCAATTTTGAACCATGCACATGAAATTCCTATCCCCAATTGGCCCAATGAAGATCTGGTATAAGTAATATGTAAATAAAATGCCCTTTAATAGGTCGTAAGAGTAATATCTTGCGGCCTATTATTTTTAAATTATTATTTTAGTAAGTAGAGCAAAAACACAGATAGTATCATTTAATGTGACTGAATCAAAGAGCCTTGATAGCAACATAAAGAATGAATGAATCATGTAAACTGATAGTAACAATGATAGTGAATGAATCAAGCTAATGGATGGTGCCAAATCCCCCGAATGAATCAAGCTAATAGATGGTGACAAATCCTCCGAATGAATCAAGTGCTGGGATAGTAACAGGCGCAAGGAATGAGTTAATTAGTTGGATAGTAGCAAATACGCAGAACGAATCAAGTGCCAAGATAGTAACAAGTGGGAAAGAATGACCCGTATGAAGCGAATTAGTGACGAGAGATATGAGGGAATCAAAGTATTCGATAGTAACAATAAAAGGGAATGAGTTAAACAATTGAATGGTAACAAATATAGGGAATGAATCAAGTAGAGAGATAGTGACAACTCCTCCGAATGAATTAAACGTTTAAATAGTAACAAAAAAAGGAGAATGAATCAAATAACTAGGTAGTAACAGAAAAGATGAATGAATCAAGTTGAAGAATAGTAACATAAAAATGAGTGGGTTATGATAATGAAGAGTACCATGCCAAATAAACGAATTAAATAAAAGGATAGTAACAAAGAAACAGAGTGAATTATATATTTAGATAGTAACATTGCTGATGAATGAACTAAAATCTTCGATAGTAACATAATATACGAGTGAATCAATGGAACTGATAGTATCACAGACTTAGAATGAATTAAAATGTACAATTGTAACATTCAGTAAGAATGAATCATGTGTAATGATAGTAACAAATTTATGGAATGAATCAAGCGTATTGATAGTAGCACTATACAAGAATGAGTTAAATATACTGATAGTAACATATCATATAAATGAATTAAAAGAGCAGATAGTATCACAATACAAGAATGAATTAAAAAATTTGATTGTAACAAACATGGAGAATGAGTTAAAAAAATGGATAGTAACATAACATTTGAATGAATTAAAAGTTTTAATAGTAACAAACGGAGGGAATGAGTCATATAACGTGATAGTAACATTTTTCAAGAATGAATCAGGAAATCGAAGCGTACCAAACTATAAGAATGATTTACTAAAAAAAAAGAAGTTATAAGTTTTCGCATTGCAGTGCATTTATTGATTGATTTTAATAAGTTTTCGCATTGCAGTGCATAAATATCATTACTTTAAGATCCATATAAGTGGATAGTAACAATGTGGGAGAGAGATTTATAAGAGCTGATTGTATCACTATGACGGAAAGAACCATGGGTGTAGATAGTAACATTCAATTAGAGTGATCCATGTGATTCGTTTGTAACAGACTGGATGAGAGATCCATGTAATTTGTTTGTAACATATTGGCTGAGAGATCCATTTTGCTTGATCGTCACAACCCTACTGAAAGAACCACATAAATTGATAGTAACATTTGTAACGCGTGATCCACATTAATAGTTTGTATCATACTGATGAAGAGAGTCACATCCTAAGATCGTAACAAATAAAGAAAACGAGTCAAAATATTTAATAGTAACACAAAAGGAGAACGAATCATGGAAGAAGATAGTATCAGAGAGAAATGAATGAATCATCCCAAACGTTCGTAACATAAAGGTTGAATGAGCCAGCTGTGTCGATAGTAACAAAGAACGTGAGTGAATCATTCTACGAGTTAGTAACATATATTTTGAATGAGCCAGATACACCGATAGTAACAAAGGACGAGAGTGAATCATATAATTCGTGAGTACCATGTGTAGAGAATGAATCAAAATATTAAAGAGTTTCATAATGCATGAATGAATCAAAAAATTTGATAGTTACAGAATACACGAATGAATCACAAAATTTGATAGTTACAGAATACACGAATGAATCATGACACCAGATAGTAACGTAAAAGCTGAATGTACTATATATAGTGTTAAAATGCGGTAGCACAACATATAGTATACAAGAACAAATGTACGTAAAAGTAATACAAAACGTGAATTAAAATGGGTTGACAATTAGAGAAAGTCAAGGTACAATATATAGTGTTGGGAGGTCAATGAGACTTCCCAACTTTTAACTCTAATAATTTTTTTTAGTTACGAGGTGAGGAAATGGCTCAAGAATTTGTATTACAAGTACTAAACAAGTATGGTAAGGTCGTGCCATACAATTCCATGAAGATCGTCAGAGCTGCCTGGGCAGCACTAATGGACGCAGGTCATAGTAGGGAAGAAGCTGACGAGATCGCATCCTGTGTAGCAGCTAAGGTACACGAGCAGGTAGTTGATTTCATGACTACCAACACAATGATCTCTTACGAGGCTATCCATCGGTTAGTAGAAGAAGCGTTGATGGAACTTGATAAAAACGCTGCCAGAAATTATATCGAATATCGTAATACCCGTAAACAGGGTAAGAAACAGATGGATGATATTCTTAATACTATCGAAGCTATTAGCAGAGAAACAGATAAAAACAACGCTAATACCCTGTGTTCTCCGGCATCCAAGATGGCACAGATCGCAGAGTCGGTCAATAAGTTCTATGCTTTAGAACATGTATTACCGAAAGACATGGCGGAAGCTCATAAACTTGGACAGATCTATATCCACGATTTAGGCTTCTATAAAATCACGTATAACTGTTTGAACTTTGCGGTTAGTGATTTATTGAACGATATGAAAATGCCTCACGGGTATCTACGTAGGCCTAAACATATTGGAACAGCTTTTGCATTGGCTGCCATTGCACTTCAAAGTGCAGCGAACAGCCAGTTCGGTGAACAACCACTGCCGAACTGAAACTCTGTGAACTTATAAATATAAGGTGTCTAATTAACGTTTAGGAACTACAGGAAATGGTAGTTAGTAATTAGGCTAACTGGGAACGTCTTAGTTTATTATTCCGGACTAAGAAAAATCCAGTGCTTAAATTTTTATTTAAGTTAATCGACTATCGAAAGTGTAAGTAATAGGGAAACCTTTTACCCAGTAAATGAGTAGAGTAGGTAGCAAGTGAAACTCTTGCTCCCGAAGCGCAGAGCACGGATTTTATCTGTAAAATGATAAATCCTAATGATATAGTCAGGCCGTGTAGTAATACACTCCGGGTATAGGAATAAACAATATAGATACAGAAATGTCAGAATTTCTGAGTGATTCAGATTCCTACGACGAATTATTTCAAGCATGTGAGGGCTTTATTGGAAACCTGAATACCCTTCATGCACGTGCTGGTAATCAGGTACCGTTTACGTCCATTACCTTAGGTATGGATACTTCTCCAAAAGCCCGTTTGATTACTAAAGCTATTCTGGAAGCTTATGAAGCAGGATTAGGGCATGGAGAACAACCAATGTTCCCTCGACAAAGATGGGGGCGTCTTGTGGTGACACAGGACTGATAACAGTGTGAAGGGGTAGATGCCCCGTGTCTGGCTTGCCAGGCTAACGGTAGAAGTTAAATAAGACTAGTTCTACGACAATTAGAACTCATAGCCCATAGGCGAATACGCTTCAGAAGAGATGCTACGGTCCAGAAATGGATAGCAGCGGATACCGTGCTAAGTCTATATATGAAATAACTTAAGGAGTAAGTGTATGGATAAATATATCGGAAATAATTTTCATAGTTTACATTATGGAGATTTTAAAGTGCTTGGATATGATACTATATCTGGCAAAAGACAACGATATATTGTTAAATTTTCTAAAACTGGTACTATTAAATCAGCAGCTAGATATGCTATAGCATCTGGTAACGTAAAAGATCCTTATTATCCGGCTATTCTTGGTGTAGGCTGCGTTGGAAATGTAGTAGTAAAGGGTAATAACTATATATATCAAACGTGGCAAAATATGTTACGTAGATGCTATGACCCCCAACGTCATAATTATTCAAGTTATGGTGGACGGGGGTGTAGGGTATCAAAACGCTGGTTGTGTTTTGAATATTTTTTAGAGGATATATGCACTTTACCTGGTTATAACTTATCAAATATTTTAAGTGGAAAACTTGTATTAGATAAAGATACGTTAAAACTCGGCAATAAAATATACTCTAAAGAAACTACACAGTGGTTATCTGTTAAAGAAAATACTGAGGCGAGAAATACTATTACTTACTCTAAAAAATATGATATTTTTGATGCAATCGGTGAATGTATTGCACATGAGGTGACTCTAAATCAAGCAGTTATTATAACAGGATATGCTAAAGCAACATTACATGCACATATCTATAAAAATAAACGGCTTGGTAAAGGGTATCGGTTATTACGTGTATAGAAAAGTGTAACGACTATTCCGGCAGGAAGTATTAGATAGGTGAAATTCCTATTTAAAAAGCGCACTGAGAGTCACTGACTCTATGAGATAGTCTACTCCGTACAAATATCTCGAAAGAGACGGTATAAAGGAATATTTTGTTCAAAATAAAATCTGGTATCAATCGTAATCCAGAAGATCCTAACTACGATTTATACCAGTTAGCACTGAAAGTCACTGGAACACGTATGTTCCCAACGTATATCAATATGGACTCTAGCTTTAATGAGCCCTATGGTACAGAAGTAAGCTACATGGGATGCCGTACTCGTATAGCGTCGAATGTCAATGGTCCCGCAGTAGCAAATGGTCGAGGTAATATTGCATTTGTTACAATAAATCTTCCATGGATCGCACTGGAAGCCAAGGGAAACGTTGATAAATTCTTTGAGATCCTGGAATCCCGCATGAAACTGTGTGAGGACCAGTTGATCCATCGTTATAATATTTTAAAGAAACTGAGAAGAAAAGATGTACCGATGAATATGTCTGGACTGTGGTTAAACTCGAAAGACCGGCCAGAAGAAGAAACGATTGAAGAATCGTTGAAAAACGGTACATTATCCTTTGGGTATATTGGGATCTATGAAACCCTGATGGCACTGACCGGCAAGGGTCAACATGAATCTCAAGAGTCCCAGGAGCTTGGCCTGCGTATCGCCAAGTTCATGTATGACTATTCGGTAGGCTGTACAGAGCGGCATCACTTGAATTTCTCAGTGATTGCAACGCCTGCAGAGTCTGCATGTCATACCTTGCTTAAAGCTACCAGACGTGCATTTGGCGTAGTAGCTAATGTTACAGATAAGGAGTACTTTGTAAACTCCTGCCATGTGGCACCGTTTGCCAGAGTAACTGCTGAGCAGAAGATCAAACTGGAAGGTCCGTATCATAAATATGCAAATGCAGGCCATATCCTGTATATTGAAGCGGGAGCTTCTCCTGTAGGTAATATTGCTTCGATAGAAAAGATCATCAATGAAGCTTGTGATGCAGATGCGGGGTACATTGCGATCAATTTCCCAATTGATTTCTGCAATGGCTGTGGACATCTGGGAGTAATCCCCCTGGAAGGCTGCCCACAATGTGGTTGTACAGACATTCGCCGTGTACGACGCATTACAGGGTATTTCAGTAACTACAGCAACTTCAATGAAGGTAAACTGAAAGAACTATTTGATCGAACTACTCACCTGGGTATCCCACTGGGACTCAATGATGTAGCTGATGCGATTGTAACAAACGAATAAAACTAAGAGAGCCCTGGGACTATCCTGGGGCTTTTTTGTTTATCCTAAATTGGTATAAGTATTATGGGGGAAGTAAACAATGCCGTCGCTTCTCCTGCTTTTTAGTAAAAGGAGGTGTTAATTATGAATAGTAAAATTCAAAAAGAGAAAGGTGGGAGCCAGGATGATAAAGTATACAAGTTGGTGTTATCATTGTATCCATTTTAAAGATAATTATTATTTTTCACCGACATGTGCGGAATGTTTTTGGGTTACTGCATCCAGTCCGCCAACCAAGTATAACCCAGCATGTTCTATTAGTTACTCGGATCATATACCCCTTGAAGACCAGAGAAAGAAAGAGAAGTGATTACTATGCAATTGATAAGTAAAGAGGCTGCCATAGAGGAACTACAGAGTATAGCTAATACTATAAAAGGTGTAGGGGAATGGGAGCGCTATTTTGAAGGTTTGAAATTAGGGTACCTTTCTGCGGCTAAAGTATTGGGTAGATTATCTACTGAAGAAAACCGTACAACAGCGGTACGACAATATTTCCGGGGCAACAGGTATCCTGAGTACGGAGAATGCAGTGTATGTCATAAACCGTTAGTAGAAACAAGTTGTGGAGGAGCGGTCACACGGGATGAAATAAAATTTTGCTGGAACTGTGGAGCAAAATTTGAAAGGAGTGTATGTCATGCATAATAACTCAGAAATTACAAAAGTAGAACAGTTATTAAAAGATTCGGATATTACTAAGCCACTTGTAAACTATGTACACATTGCATTTATGTTGGGCTATGAAAAAGCAAAAGGTAAATTTGAACGCGAGCAAGGTCATTGGATTGAATTAGAACCTGATAAGTATAACAACTTTATTCAATGTAGCGTATGTGGAAGCAAGTTCGGGTTATATAGTAAAGACAATTATTGTCAGACTTGTGGGGCTATTATGGAAGAAAAGAAAGGAGATGTATCAAATGACTAAAAAGAAAGGGTATTGGAAAGAACATTTATTATTATATGGTTGCTGGATTTGTTCAAATTGTAATAAACACATCTATAATAATTTTGGAGTTAACAACTTGGAAAATTACTGTCCTAAATGTGGATCTAGAATGCAAGGAAAGGGGAATAAATAAAATGGATGAACCTATTATTAGTCCGTGGCTTATTTATCTTATTGGAAGCGTAGATGGGGTGCTTGCTTGGGTAATCATTATTGGATTGTGTTCTTTAGCTCTTGCTGTAGCTTGTTTTATAGAAAGCTCAACAAGTTATTACGAGGAAAATGAAAAAACTGAATAGCGTAGAAGATTTAAAATTTTCCTGATAGTGAGTATTATATTCATTTCTCTTTTTACTTTGATTCCAAACAGTAGAACACTAGCATCAATGATACTTGCACAGCATTTAACTCCTAATAGTATTAAAGCTAGCAACGAGTTAACTACTGAAGTAGTTAAAAATGGTGTAGATTATTTTAACGATAAAATTATTGAGATAATTAGGGAGATAAAGAAATGACTAAGTTAATAGCAATGAAAGGAATGACTGCTCTGCCCAGGAATTGTTTCGAGTGTAATTTCATAGATGACAGTGGGCAGTATTGTTACGTTAGTGGTGACACATTAGTACCTAATATTTGGTGTACAGATATTGAGGGTATAGAAGAGAATATGAGGGTTTTAGAAAGTGGTAGACATAAAGATTGTCCATTAATTGAGATCGAGGACGGTGAGAAAAATGGATGACCCTATTATTAGCCCATGGGTTATTTATCTTATTGATAAGATAGATATAGTGGGTATATTATTCTTTATCTTATGGATAGCGGTGTGTCTAGGGGGCATACTGTGTTTAGTAGAAGGTTCGTCAATTATATATACACAAGAGGAACAGAAGATATGGAATAAAAGAGCCCGGAAGTCACTTTTAGTATCTGTTATACTATTGATAGTTGCAGTGCTTATGCCTAGCAGTACAACCCTAACAAAAATGATTATCGCACAGCAAATAACACCTAATAATATTACAACTGCTAAAGAATTAACTACGGAAGTAATGAAAGATACTGTAAATTTTATTGCAGATAAAGCTATTGAAGTAATTAAGGAGGTGAAGAAATGAAGCGTATAAAAACAATTAAAAAAGGCTTTCAGGTTATCACGCCGTCAGGGGTACGATGTGTCTGATTGTTGGGTAGAGTTATTGAAAAGAAATAAGTATATCGTAGAAATCGAAGGAGATTTAAAATTATGAATAATAACTTAAATAACTTCCTATACAGAGGGCAGGATATCCATAATAGAAAGTGGGTATATGGATTCTTGGTAATGCAGGAAGATGAAGCGTTTATTGTTGAGTACTCAAACTGGATAGGTGATGATTATTCAGAAATGGTTGCAAAAGAGGTAGATATTGAAACTGTAGGGCAATGTACTGGTTATTTGGATACAAAAGATAATCGTATATTTAATGGTGATATTCTTTATATGCCTAGTTGGAATAGTGAGTATATGCAGGTATGTTATGCCCAGGCTGCGTTTTACTTAGCGTCAATTAAACCACCAAATAGTTATTTGGCGGATATATATTATGTTATGCATGGTGGCGTACCTCAAGCGACAGTTGTTACTAATGTGTATGGCAAAGATATAGAAATTATTAAAAGAGAATTAGAAGAGCATAAGAAAGGAATTACTAAAAATGAAAATAATTGATGGCGACGCATTGAAAAATTTACCTGAATTCAGCAGTGGGTTAACTGCAGGAACACAAATACAATCAATTATTGATAAAACTCCAGAGTTGGATCTGGAAAAACTGGGGTATGAACGGGTAAAAACTCCTATGAAAAAGTACTTGGTAGGAATTAGAAAGGAAAAATTCTATGTTCAAGATGTAAGAGTAAGATTTCAATATGCTCACCATGTTGGTTATGCTACACTTTATTTCGTAGGAAATGAACCTGGATTAAGGGTATTGTCACGTATTGAAGATGTAGATGCATCATATTTTGATAAGTGTACTGGCATAACAATTGAGCCCTTTAGCGGTGATGATGAACTTTTCAATGTAACGTTTAGTACGATGTCAAACGGATGTGGTCTAGTTTTAAACAAAGGAGGGATCGATAAGTTAATTGTGGGAGCGGAAATAGTAGAAGTACGTGAAATACATTTGGAGGATCTAAAGGATGATGAAAATGACTAATAAGTACCCTGATGCAACTGATTTTACTGGTATTTATATTCGAGTAACCCGGGATAGTAAACCTGTCAGTGTAGATATCTTTGATGCTACAAAAGAAGAACTAGCACATTGGATCAGTGAAAACTATGCTAAGGATCCTGAATTTCTAGTAAGAATAATTCCTTTTCTAGAAGATAAATTCAATCGAGTATTTTGTGGTAAAAATCCAACTAAAGAACAAGCAGAAGTAATAGCAACTGTAGGTTTGGAATTCATTTTAAGCCTGCGTCATATATTAGATTCCAATGAGGTCCAGGTAGTACATAAAGATACAATTTAGAGTATCCTAGGGAGGGTTGAATAGTATGAGCGGTAAAAAGGAAAATTCCAATCTATGGAAAAGAGTTATGAGTGATATTGTACCCGAAGTTGGTTCGGTATTTAAAATCCAAGGTGATCCCGAGTTTTACAAAATGGGACCTAATGGGGTAGAGTATGCATTCCCCACACCTCCTGAGGCTAAGTCTGATATTGTTTTAGATTCTATCCTCACAAAGATATTAAAGGATGAAGTAGACTGGAGAATTGTTAATAAAATCACAGATTATGGGTATGGATATATTAATAGTTTTTATCCTAACACTGGTGAGATTATTACTCAAAGGTTTGATTTTAATAATAAGTATCCATCAAGTTATTTATATTATGCTCAAGGTCTGATCTATGACACAATGGATGCAGCGAAGAAAAACCTGGAACACGATAAGACATTCTGGGAAAATATTATGAATCAGGCTGCTATTAAAGAACATGCAAGATTATGTAAGAGATATCAAGAATCAGAGGGGGAATAACGTATGGGAAAGATTCGTATAAGAAACCCCTGTATTTTAAAAAGCAAAAAATATAATTTATATTACAACCATTGGGTACCGCTGACTAACAGTATATGTAAATACACAATAGTACTGCAGCGCAAACAAATTAAACATTCTATACTCAATAATTTAGAAGCGTTATAATGAAAGGACGATTAAAATGACAAACACAAAAACTATAAAAACCACAGAAGGCAGCGAAAGAAAACTTATAGCTACTACAGCAGAATGGAAACTTATTAGAGATTTTACTCGGTATATTAAATCAACTAAAAATAAAGCAGCTATACAAGCAGTTTTATCAGAGGTACAAACACATTCAAGTTGTTCTCATGTAATTCAGGATACTTGGATTACTGAATGCCCTGTATGTGATGGTACAAAATTTCACTTCATAATGAGTTTTGAAGGTGATGCGGCTCCGGGAGTATTTGGTGGAATAAAATGCTGTACCTGTGGTTTTGGTGCAGGGACAGTGATGAAGAAAACACCCAGATTTTTCTCACATCAACTTCTACTGGATGCTATAGATGCTTGGTCAAGTAAAGTAGATGACATAATGTTTGGCGGGGAAGAGGATATTT
>ULRK01032285.1_pt1 | contig 76792 bp, 82 predicted proteins | sample 1955341 | NCBI WGS metagenome assembly ULRK01 (sample SAMEA4835680, study PRJEB28245) | human gut metagenome | biome: gut microbiome; material: fecal sample | place: Denmark | collected 2008
TTAAATAATGCCGCATCGTTAATGATGTTAAGCATATTAAATATGATATATTATATATATAGTGAAGAAGAAAGATTATCATTACATACAAAAGATATAATAGAAATAAGAAAATTATATAATAATTTAATAAAAGACTATAATAAACTAAATAAAATATTTGACTTTCAAAATCCTGTAGAAATATATACATTATATAATAAAATGTTATATGCTGGATATTTATCTAAAGATAAAGAATTTCACTTTGGAAAAGATAAAGTTAAAGACATAACGACTATACAAGGAACAAATATAATAAATGGAGAAGCAGTATGTCGTCATATAGCACAAATGTTAAAAGATATTTATTTAGATTATGGCATAACAAGTTATGATATTAGTGTATTTCAAAAAGATACTACAACAGATAAAAGTATGTTATCATATTATCAAAAAGAATTACAAAAAGTAAGTGATATAAAAGGTATCCCAGTAGAAGATTTAACCTACTTACTCGAAGATAAAATACAGGAAGCTTTTAGTTATTATATATCACCAGAAGACATAGGCAAATTAACAAATCATCGTATAACTAAAGCCACTTATCAAGGTAAAGATTATTATTTAGATCCAACTCAAACAAGAATGTATAAGCCAAGTATGAATAATCAAAAAATTTTAATATCTGAAGATGGTCGAATAGATACTAAAATAATACCAAGAGCAAATTCTTCTAAAGCAATGAAAGCAAATCCATCAACACCATTTAGTGAAGATTTAAAATATGTCAAAAGCACCATTAATATTTATAAACAAAATAAAGATATATTAGAAAGATTTTATAAAGAACATCAAGAACTATATAATTATATATCAAATCTATTGTCAAATATAAAAGTAAAGAGAAAGGAAAAAAGATAATATGAGAGATAATTTAAAAGATAAAATATATGGAAACATAAGTTATAATACTAATGAAATAATATCTAAAGCTAATACTATAGCAATCATGTCATGTGGAATAGGAGCATCTCTTTTACCTAATGAAAATGATAGTTTATTAGCAAATCTTTTGTTACTAGGAGCAAATATTATAAATGTTAGTTATGCAATATTTTCAAAAAATTCAGAATCACATACTAAAGAAGTTCAAAAAATAAAAACTCTTTATCAAGAATTTCTTTCTGAATATGTAAAATTAAATAGAATATTTGAATTTCAAAATCCTATAGAGATATATACATTTTATAATAAGATGTTATATGATGGTTATTTATCTAAAAATAAAGAATTTCATTTTGGAGAAACAACAATTAGAGATATTAAAGATATATACTCATCAAATATAATGAATGGAGAAGCAGTATGTCGTCATATAGCTACTATGTTAAAAGAAATATATAATGCTTATGGAATAGAAGGAAATACTTTAACTGTATATCAAAGTGATTTTGATGTAATGCAAGATAATGTAGAAAATATGATAAGTCTGCTAGAAGAAATTCATAATGAACAGCAAAGAACAAACATTCCTTTTTTAGATTTAGTATATCAATATGAAGAAGAACTAAATAAATATTATGAGTATACTATACCTAAAAAAGATAAAAAACTAACTATAATAGGTAATCATAAAATAACAACAGCAGTCTACCAAAGAGATACATATTATTTAGATCCAACTCAATCTAGAATATATAAACCAAGTGGTATAAAAGAAAATATCTTAATAGATACATCAGCAGCAGGAGATATTCACATACTACCAAAACAAAAGAAAAATAAAAAAGTACTTGCAACATTAACTGACGCAGTAACAGCACCAAGTGAAGATAGAGAATACATAGACATGACTACGAGAATATATTCAAGTAATAAAGATATAATTGAAGCCTACTATCAAAGTCAAAAAGAACTATATAGTGATATTGCTGAAGAATTAGCCAAAATAAAAGTAAAAAAAAGAAAGTAGGATAAACTATGAAAGAAAAAGTTGAAGTTGAAGTATCTACAAATACCTTTTTAAAAAGTTTTTTTGATGCTACCTATAATGGAAATAAATTATTATTTGATAATATGTCAAATATTTATAAATTAATATCCTTTCTATATTACAATATGGATAGTTTAGATGTAGAAAAATTAGATTTGAGAGATGGTACTCGTGCTGATTATATGGCAAAATCAAAATTAATAGATAATTTTTATAAAAATATAGGAATAAACTTTAGAATGGAAGAAATAACAAGTAGCGGAGTACTTAACATAATAAGTACTAATAATCCTAAAAAAGCAACCTATAAAGAAATATACACTAGCAACAATAATTATGTTATTCATGAAGAATGTTATATCAATATTAGAACACAAGAGCGAGTAGTAGTAGATACTACTTATCATAAAGCAATAAATGTTTATAATAATGATTTAGTAACTGATTCAATAATATGGGTTCATGAAATATCTCATTACCGAAATCAACCATCTATAAAAAGAGGAGAAGTAAATGATATTTTGACTGAACTACTTGCCTTTACTGAAGAACTAATTTATGCTGATTATTTAGAAGGTATTGGCTATCAAGAAGCTGTAAATACATTTAAAATATCAGAGTATAATAATTTTTATAGTATTATAAATCAAGGCTTCCATATCATAAGAATAACTTTACTTTACTATTTACTTGGAAAAGTATCTGAAGAAAATTATAAATTATTATATCATGACGACAATTGTCAAACATCATTAGAAGTATTTGATAAAGAAAGAATAAATAATCAAAATATCATGTTTATAATATTATACTACTCAGTAGCTATTTTCTCACTATATAATTATATAGAATATAAAAAAGATTCCAACTTCTTAAAACAAATAGAAGAATTAAATGAATCATTATTAAATGATAGATATTCACTAGAAGATTCACTAAAAATAATAAATATAAAATTAAATAAAGAATCTTTAGACACTTTACTAGAAGATATCAATATATTTAAAGATACCTTACTAAGTAACAATAAAACTAAAACATTAAAACCAAATAACTAAATTAGAGACTACAGGCTCTAATTTACCACGTAAGACTACAGGCTGAAGTGGCATAAAAAATAAAGATAATTCTAAATATTAAGAATTATCTTTTTATTATAACTAATTATGAATATACCAAGTCTTATTAATATCACAACTCTGACTAAGAGGTTCAGGATTAGGTTTATCAAGAATAGCAATTGTAGGCATCTTAAAAGCCGTACCAAACATAATACAAGTACCAGGATGTAAAGTCTTAATCTTATTAGTCAAAGTAATATCTGCACTAGAAATAATATCTTTAATAAACTGAAGATCTCTAGGATGGAACATCTTAAATACTAAGAAGTTACTACACTGTGATATTGTAGTTTCAGAAAGCTCAGAAGGTCTTTGAGAAACAATACCAAGAAGTAATCCATATTTTCTACCTTCCTTAGTAATTCTTTCAAAAATATTATATCCAAGTATTTCAACATCTTCATCATTTTGAACATATCTATGAGCCTCTTCAAGAACAATATGAAATGGCATTGAAGCCCTCTGATTAAGAGATACAATATAATCAAATAAAAGTTTAGAAAATATTTTAACCAAATTCTTAGCAAATCTATCATCAACATAATTAATATTAAAATTAACAATCTGTGCTTTCTTACCATCATTAGTAGTAAGAAGTAAATTAATAAAACTCTCTCTATTAATATAACTATCAAATTCAAAGTATCTAGCATAATTACTATTCATTAAATTATTAAATCTAACTTTAAGAATATTAGTAAGTTCAAAAGCCTTATCACTATTTAGAGTACCCTCAGATATAAGAGCAAACTCCAAAGCCGTACTAAAGTCTTTCATAGTATACATATATTCCCCATTAGGAAGAGAAAGTTCAAAATTTTCCAAACATAAACTTTCTAAGTATTCAATAACAACCTCAACATCCGAAAACTCACCAGTATTCTCTACGAATAAACATTGTCTAATAGTTCTAGTCCATCCACCCTTAACAAGTTTAACTTCTAAGTTAAGATTACTAGTATTAAATTTAGTAAGAATAGAAACAATCCTATTTCTAATCATACTAGCACTCTTACCAGAAAATAAAATATCTAATAAACATCTAGCAATAATATCATTCTTCTGATTAATAACTTCTTCTTCTTTTCTAGCAAAATAACTAACTAATTTTAAAGCCTTCTCAATAACTGGTAATTGCTCTTTAGAAGTAACACCCATAAGTAAAGCCAAATCATCAATACCAAGTAACCAAAAAGGATATTGTAAAATATCAAATTCAGTACTATTTAAATCAGTAGTATATACCTTATAATTAATATTATCATTAACTTCATGTATCCTAGAAAAAGCTCTTTGATACTCTCCATAAGCATCAAATAAGAATATATTAGAATAGAAAGGTAAACTCTTACATTGGTAGAAGACACTCTGAAGAATCTTAGCAACAGAGTAAGATTTACCACTACCAGAATTACCTAGTATAGCAAAATGATTAGAAAAGAAATTACCAACATCAAGTTTAATATCATAATCAGGATAAATAAAAGACTTACCAAGTTTAATACTATTAGGTCCATCATTATTTAAAATAATATCAAGAACACTATTATCAATCAAGTTACAAGTAGCCTTAAAAGAAGGCTTAGAAATATCTCCAAATAAAAACTTATTATTTCTAATTTCTCCCACTAAAGATACCTGCATAATACCATTACCGATAGCAATAACTTCCCCAATACTAATCGCAGAAGTATCTTTAAATATAACATTCTTACTAATTAAACTATCATAATCATAAATATTAACAGATAATTGTACTGAAACAATATTATCATTAATAGCAATAATTCTCCCCAACATATTCTTCTTCACCTATTATAATTTTACCACATAAATAAATAATTGTATATAAAAATATTAAAAAAACTATAGATATTCTTTAAGTTCATCTATAGTCTTTTCTTGAAATTTCAAAAATTCTTTCGCTATCTTCAAATCACTCTTATCAACATCTTTATCATAAGCCTTAATTTTCTTTTCCATATCCACAGACCCTGTTGATACACCATTAATAATCATCTTAGCAATCGAAGAATCACTATTATCATTAATAACTTCTTTCTTAATACCCATCTTAGCCATCATTTTGGCCATAACTCCACTATCAGTAATTTCTGCTTTTCCTTTCTTTAAATACTTCATACTCTTCTTTTTCCAAGACTCATATTCTTTAAGAATATCTTCAAGAGTCTTCTTTATTTTATTATCTTTATCTTTTAAATCATTAGTAAGAGTAGTCAAAGTATAAACAGCCATTTCAGCATCTTTATAAATATGTTCCATTAATTCATAATTTTCTTTCATAAATATCCTCCTCAAAAATATTATGAACCAAAATAATAAAAATATAATAAAAAATTATATGCCTCTCACACTACATTGTTCGAGGTTTTGAAAGCCTAAGGTCTTTCAAAAAAACTTCAGAGCCAAATGTCTCTGAAATAAAAGTATATATAATATATAAAAGTATCAAATAAGCGTTCTACCACATAAATAATCCATAGAAATATTATATCTTTTACATATCTCATAGGCAAAAGCCGTGAGAATAGTAGTCTTACCACTTTCATAAGCACTAATCGTTGAATGAGTAGTATTAAGAGTACTAGCTAGTTCTTCTTGGGTAATATTTTTTTCTTTTCTAAATTCTTTTAATCTCCTACCAATAATCTTTTTATCAATATTATATTTACCATTATTAAAACTATTCTTATTAGAAAGCCCCAGCATATAATCCATACTAACATTATAATAGTTACATAAAGAATTCAAATGCTTTAAAGGAATAATTTTACTGCCATTTTCCCATAGTGAATAAGTCTGCTGAGTAATGTTTAATAGCTTAGCAATATCCTTTTGTTTAAGATTAAAGTCTTCTCTTAATTCTATTAGTTTTTGAAAATTCATATCTAACACCTAATATAATTTTCCCATTAAAAATAAAAATATCATTTTTTTACAAACAAATACGACAAAATATGATATAATTAAATAAAGTAGCAAAGGAGAAACTATGAAATGTATAAAGTGTAATGAAGAACTAGAAGTGGATGATAACTTCTGTCCCACCTGCGGAGAACTAACTCCTCATGGTTATTTATCTCTAAAAGATAATAAATTAAGATATAAAGAAAATAATATTGGCTCATTATTTACCTTAACTTCTATTATCATAATAAGTTTTATTACTATGACTTTAATAAGTGGTAAAGATATGTTTAGACCATACATAGAATTACAAAAAGAAATATCTAGCTTAAAATATGGTTATAAAGTATCCATTATGAATACCAATAATAAATATACTAATATTGTTGTTGATACCAAAGAAGAAGCTATAAACCTAATAAAACAAGATATCACAAAACAATCTTGGAAATGTAAAAGAAATATAAATGTATCCCTAATTGAAAAAGAAATAAGTGAAAGCTATAACATTCCTAGTGTAAGTTTATGTGATGTTGATGAAGATGTATCAAATAAAATAAAAGAAGTAATAAGTACAACATACCAATTATTTCCTAATATAAAAGGATATCTAACAAACATAACAATAACCAATGCTCCAAGTAATGAGGATTATATAGCCTATTTCAATCCTACTAATACCTTTATAAATAATAACTTAGATATAAAAGAATATAACAAAGTAAATAAAACAGAAATATTATTAAATAGTTATTATTTCTTAAATAAAGATATCCTAAGTAAAGGATTAAAAGAAAACTGGTATCCAAATAATGCTAGTTATGAATCACTAATAGCCCATGAACTAGGTCATTACATAACATTTGTAACATTGTTAAAGCAAAATAATATTGATAACATAACACTAGTAACAAAAGATAATATAAATAGCTATCAAAATATTCTAAATATCTTAAAAAAAGGAACATACTCAAAAGAACTAGTCGAAGAATCCATAGAGAGTTATAACAAAAAGTATAATACCAATATTTCACTTGAAGACTTTACCAAAAGTATCTCTGGTTATGCTAGTCAAAAAGTAAAAGAAAACGTAAATTATGACGAAGTAATCGCCGAAGCCATTCATGACTATTATTTACATAGAGATTCGTCAAGTACTAGTTCATTAGAAATAATAAATATCATAAAAGAGAGGTTACAACAATGAAAGAATGCATAAATTGTAAAAAAGTCGTAAGAGATAGTGATAAGTATTGCCGTAATTGTGGCATAAGAGTACTAAAACCATATCAAAATATCTTAATAAAAATAACCAAAGTACTCTTAATAATAATCTTAATAATAATGATAGTAATGTTTGTTCTATCATATCTAATATAAAGGAGTAAAAAGATGAAAGAAAATAATTATTATAATAAAAAAGTAGAAGAACTATATAAAGAATTAAATACCAATATAAGTGGATTAACTGAAGAAGAAGCAAGTAAGAGATTAGAGGAGTATGGCGAAAATAAATTAGCAGAACGAAAGAAAAAATCAAATTTCATAATCTTTTTAAATCAGTTTAATGATCTAATGATAATACTATTAATATTTGCTTCAGTATTTTCTGCAGTAATATCTTATATCCAAAAAGAATCATATGCTGACTCAGTAATAATTCTAATAATCGTCATAATAAATGCAACCCTAAGTTTTATCGAAGAGAAGAAAGCCGACAAGGCAATCGAAGAACTAAATAAAATGTTTATAACTAATAATAATGTTATAAGAGATGGTAAGAAAGAAACAATAGATGTAAGAAAAATAGTACCAGGAGATATAATAGAACTAGAAGCTGGTGACTATGTATCCGCTGATGCTAGGATAATATCATCAGAGGCCTTAGAAGTAAATGAATCAACCCTAACCGGGGAATCAAAAAGTATCAAGAAAGATAATATAGATATAACCGAAGAAAAAGAATTATACGAAAGAAAAAATATGGTTTATGCTGGCTGTAATGTAACAAATGGACATGCCTTTGTAGTAGTATGTAGTACCGCTATGAATACAGAACTAGGCAAAATAGGAGCAAGCCTTATGAATAATAAGAATGAACTAACTCCCCTTCAAAAGAAAGTAAACCAAATAAGTAAAGTATTAACCTATATAATAATAGCAATAATAATAGTTATGATGGTCGTAGGTCTACTTAAAAAGAATGATTTCTTTGATATCCTAATGTTATCCATCTCATTAGCGGTCGCCGCTATCCCTGAAGGAATGTCATCAGTAATAACCATAATATTATCTCTAGGAATGTCCGAAATGGCTAAAAGAAATGTAATCATAAGAAAGATGGCCTCTGTTGAAACACTAGGTTCAACTGATATAATCTGTTCTGATAAAACAGGAACTATTACTGAGAACAAAATGCAAGTAAAAAGTATCTATGTAAACAATAAATTATATACCGAAAAAGATAATATAGAAAACATAAATCTATATAATTATTGTTTATCAAGTTGTCAAAATGTAACAAAGAATAACGACAAATATCTAGGAGATGAAACCGAAGTAGCCATCTATAAATACCTTGAAGAAAAAAATATATTAATAAATATTCCAAGAGTAAAAGAGTATCCATTTGACTCAGATAGAAAAATGATGAGTACTATCAATACCATTGAAGGTAAAGAATATTCATTTACTAAAGGAAGTTTAGACTCAGTATTACAAAACTGTTCCTATTATCTAGAAGATAATAAATTATATAATATAACTACTGAATATAAAGAAAAAATATTTAAAATAGAAGAAGAAGAATCAGAAAAATCCCTTCGTATCTTAGCACTAGCCTATAAAACAGAAAACACAAGTGATCCAGAACATAATATGATATTTATAGGATTAATAGGAATGATGGATCCACCAAGAATATCAGTACCAAATGCTATTAATACTTGTAAAAATTCTGGAATAAAAATAGTTATGATAACTGGAGATAGTATAAATACTGCTCGTGCAATAGCTAAAAGTGTTGGTATTATCGATACCGATGAAGGAGCCACAACAGGAAAAGAAATAGATAAGTTAACAGACGATGAATTAAAAGAAGCAGTAAAAAAATATAATGTTTATGCTAGAATATCACCAAGTACCAAATTAAGGATAGTAGATGCACTTCAAAGTAATGGTTATGTCGTAGCCATGACTGGAGATGGCGTAAATGATGCACCCGCTATTCAAAAAGCTGATATTGGAATAGGCATGGGCATAACCGGAACTGAAGTAGTAAAAAAAGTAGCAGATTGTATTCTTGTAGATGATAGTTTTTCTACCATCGTCGATGGAGTTGAAGAAGGAAGAAGAATAACTTCTAATATCAAGAAAATAATACTATACTTACTTGCGGGTAATATAGTAGAAGTACTTCTAGTATTCATATCTATGGTACTAAATATGGAAATGTTTACAACATTACAACTACTATGGATAAACCTAGTAACCGATAGTATACCTGCTATTATGTTAGCTTTCGAAAAGAAAACAGAAGACCAAATGGAAAATACTCTTGCTAATAAATACAATGAAAGTTTCTTTACACCATTATTAACAGCTAAAATAGTAATCGGAGCAATCATAAAATCAATAGTAATGTTAATAATATTTATCTATTTTGCAAAAGAAGCAGATGTAAATACCGCAGGTTCATTATTATTTATCTACTTAGTAACTCATGAATTACTATTCTCGTTCTCTTGTCGTAATATTAAGAAGTCAGTACTAAATAAAGACATCTTTTCAAATAAAAAACTAACATTAGGAGTATTCTTAATACTATTAGTTCAAATCATAGTATTAGTAACCCCAATAAGTAAATACTTTATAGTACCAAATATAAAAATAAATTATATCTTGATAACTATCGGAATATGTTTTATAATGTTTGTATTAGGAGAGTTAGTAAAACCAATATATACAAAATTATTTAAAGATTACAGGGAGGTTAAAAATGAAAAATAATAATAGTACATTCATAGTACTTGGTGGTATTCTTGTCTTATCAGTATTTAGTTTCATTGTAGCAAAAAATATCTTGCCAGATAGTGATAATAATCAGTATTATGCTAAACCTAATGAAAATATGATAGCTAAAATAGAAAGTATTACTAAAGAAAATAATAAACTTATAATAACAACAGCAGGAGATTCAACTGAATACTGTCTAAAAACAACCAAGAGTGTTCCTAGTATAGATTCATTATGCTGGAATAAAATAGAAAATAACAAAGTAGAGAGTAATTACTTTGCATATAAAAAATATTATCTTTGGATTAAAGATAGTGATAATAGAATAAGTGGTAGAACTACTATAGAAAAGGAGTAAATATGGAAGACGATAGAATAGAAACTACTAGAAATAGAGTATTTGTCCGAGAATTAGCTTTTGGGAAAGATAGTCCTATTGCTATGAAGACAAATGATAATTTTGTATATAGAGTAACCGGTATGGATCAAGTAGAAGATATTATAACTAGTGGATATGCAAGAAGTAAAGATAAAGTAAAAGGTGGTCATAATAATGAATTATTTTGGACTAGAGGTGGAGATAAACTATTTTACTACGATAAAAGGCCAGTACTAGAAGCACCTTATACCAAAGTACAAGATGGTCAAATGGGAGCTATCTCGTTAGAAGATTTAACTGCTATATGGATATTTAATGAAAAAGAAAATAAATATGTTAATTGTATTGAATATTATAGATATTTAAGAGAAGAACTAGTATCTTCTAAAGGAAAAAGTAGAAGGTAATATATCCCTCTCACATTACATTGTTCGAGGTTTTTGAAAGCCCAAGGTCTTTCAAAAAAATTTACTGGGCCAAATGTCTCTAAAATAAAAGTATTTATATAAGCTATAGATTTATGTCTATAGTTTTTCTTATATCCACATATATTGTTGATAAATAAAATTACTAAAAAATAATGACAAGAGTAAAAGCAAGTGCTATAATAAACATTAAAACAATTGAAGGGAGCAATTATATGAGTAAAAAAGAAGAATACCAAGAAATATATATAAACTTAGATGATTCAGGTAAATTATCAAAAAAAGAAGAATTATCAGTATATGCAGGAATAGTCTTTTTATCAAAACAAGAAAAAGATAAATTTATAACTCAGTATCGTAAAATAATAAATGAAATAAAATGTTCTTATTGTAATGAGGAAAAAGGAAAATGTACTAAAAAATGTAAAGAAATAAAAAATACTAATATTAAAAATAGTCATAAAAGAAGAATAATGAATTATATAAATAAATATTATACTATTGCTTTAATAATAGATAATACAAGAGTATATGATCATATTATAAATAATAAAGCCTCAAAAGGAAGATATATAGATTATACAATAAGAAGATTAATTAAAAGTACCATTGAAGAATTAATAAAAGATAAAAAAATAGATCCATATAAAAATGTTAGATTAATAATAAATATAGATGAACAATCTACAAAGAGTAATGGCTACTATAACCTAAAAGATGGCTTAACTGAAGAATTATTACATGGAATAATAAATTATAATTATGATATAACACATAAAAACATATTATTTGGAAAATTAGATATATCACTATCATATCAAGACTCAGGAAAAAGTTATCTAGTTCAAGCAGCAGACCTAATCGCAGGCACTACTAGAAGAAAAGCACTTGCTGATAGAGATGATATAGATATCATAGATCATAAATTATTATTTCCATAAAAAGAAAAGAGACTATTTCTAGTCTCTTCCCAACTCAAGTGGTGTACTTAACATACACTTAATTTAATAAAATCAACATTGAGCTATCGACCTGACAAGATTTCTCTCCGGTAATACAATAATACTATAACTATCATTAAAAGTCAAGTATATTGCACTATTATTATACACAAAATAGTAAAAAATATACCAATAATAAACTACTTTAAATATATATTAATTGCTTATATATAATAGGTATGTAGATACTCTTCTATTAGACCTTAGACTAATAGAAGCACTAACAAGACTTTAGACTTGTAGTGATAAAAAACAATTGACAAAACAAAAAAACTATCATATATTATATATGGAGGGATATTTATGTATAAATATGTAGGTAATGTAATCATGTTTACTATAAATATCACACCTTTATCTCATCAAAAATAAAAGTAAAAAAAATGAGATGTGGGTGTGAGTTTTTGTCGTGCCTGCATCTATATATATAAATAGAAGTTATATGGATGCAATATATTCATATAACTTTTTTTGATGGGAGGAATATTATGATAGATATAAATATAAGTAAAGTATGTAAGTCATTTGGCTTTGACTTAATATTAAATAATATAGATATAACAGTACAAAAAGGAGAAAAAGTAGGCTTAATTGGAACAAATGGAAGTGGAAAGAGTACTATACTAAAAATAATCGCAGGCCAAGAAAGTATAGATTCCGGTTCCCTTTCAATAAGAAATAATATAAGTATAGGCTATTTAAGTCAAATACCTGAAGAAAAAGATATAATAGTAAAAGACTATATAAATAGTGCCTTTAAAGAAATAATAGAACTAAAAGAAAAATTAGAAAGATATGAAGATAAACTTTTAACTGAAGATTATAAAGTAATAACAAAGTATATGAATCTGCAAGAGAAGTTTATCTCGCTAGGAGGATATGAATACGAAACAAAGATTCAAAAAATACTACCAGTATTTAATATAACTGAAGAAATATTAAATAGAAATTTCAATACCTTATCTGGAGGAGAAAAAACCATCATATCTCTAATAAGATTATTATTACAAGAACCAGATGTCTTATTATTAGATGAACCCACTAACCATTTAGATATAAATAAAATGATTTGGTTAGAAAAAACATTAAAGAACTATAAAGGCACAATAATACTAGTATCCCATGACCGCTATTTCATGGATAATGTCATAAACAAAGTATATTTATTAACCAAAAGAGGAATAGAAGTATATCATGGTAATTATAGTTACTATATTAAAGAAAGTGAAAATAGACTATTACTAGAATTAAAAAACTATAAAGACCAACAAAAACAAATAACCGCTATGGAAAATAGTATCAAAAGATTAAGAGAATATGGCAGGCTTTGTGGACCAAGTGGTGGAGAAATATTTTTTAGAAGAGCTGCCAATATCGAAAAAAGATTAGAAAAACTAGAAAAGTTAGATAAACCAGAAGACAAGAAAAAACTAAATATAACTTTTGATACTGCTAGTAGGTCCGGAAAAGATGTCTTAACAATAAATAATCTAAATCTATCTTATGGTACTAAAGAAATATTTAATAACCTTAACTTAAGTATTAAATATCAAGATAGACTCTGTCTAGTCGGAGATAATGGAGTTGGTAAATCAACTCTAATCAAAGAAATATTAAAAGGAAATAATAGTATAAAACTAGGAAGTAATATCAAGATAGGTTATATTCCTCAAGAGATCGAGTTTGAAGATATTAACTTATCAGTACTAGAAGAAGCTAGAAAATATTTCATTGGACCAGAACAATATTTAAGAAGTGCTTTATTTAAATATCTCTTTGCAGGAGAAAACATTCATAAAAAAATAAAATACTTATCTGGAGGAGAAAAAGTAAGATTAAAAATATTCTGTCTAATCCAAAATTCTTATAACTTCTTAATTCTAGATGAACCCACTAATCACATTGATATTGATACAAGAGAAATGCTTGAAGAGTCACTAAAGGAGTTTACTGGTACTATATTATTTGTATCTCATGATAGATATTTCATAAATAAAATAACTACTAGTATAATAGAAATAAAAAATAAGAACATCACTAGATATATTGGTAATTATGATGATTATCGTGAGAAAATAAACAAAATATGATATAATTAAATAGGAGGAAATATGAATAACATACCAAAATTAAAATTTAAATATTTAACCCTTGAAGAAACTATTATTAAAGAAATAAAAGAACATGAAGAAGAGTTTATAAGTAAATGTAATAATAAATAACTTATCCGCAGAAACTGTTGACATATAAAAGTGTCAATGGTTTTTTATTTGACATAATTTGCATCTTTCTATATAATATAAGCATCTAGAAAGGAAAAATACCATGGAATTAAACATTGACTACGTATCTGATTTACACTTAACTCACTACATAAGTAAAAAAGAAAGCATAACAAAAATAGATAAATTAGTCCAAGATAAAATAAGTATGCAAGTAAAAGGAGATATCCTTGTAGTAGCGGGAGATATCGATGAAGATATAAATAGAGTGAGTGAACTATTATATTCATGTTCAAAATACTATAAAAAAGTAATATTTGTCCTAGGTAATCATGAATACTATATACCAGTAATAAAATATATCTATACTGATCCTATGGCTAAAGAATATAACTATAATAGTATGAATAAAGTATATAGATTAAATGAAATATTTAAAGATAATAACGATATAATCATACTAGATAAAACGAATAATACTAAAGGACTATATACCTATAATACCTTCTTATTAGCGGGAGATACCCTTTGGTATAAACCAGTAACATTAGTAGATAAACTATATAACTATCCTATGCAGAATGATTCTAGATTTATCTTATCAGAATTATCTAAGAAAGATAAAATACAAAAACTACATAACGATAGCATATCTTGGTATAATAACTTACCAAATAATATAGATTTAATAATAACTCATGTACCACCATTTAGAAATAAAAATAATAGTAGGGGTAATAACTCTTGTTACTATACAGAAGTTAAAGAATATAAATCACCAGTATGGATATATGGTCATGATCATAAAGAAGAAGATATAATAATAAATAATACAAGATTAGTATCTAATCCATGGGGTTATGATACCAAAGAATTTAAAGTAAAAACATTAACATTAAAGAAATAGACTAAGGTATTAATACTATCTTAGTTTTATTATTTTCACTATAAGCCTTAATAAATTAAGTCTTATTAGTGTTTAATTAAGCTAAGTAAACTTATCTTAATTAAATGTATCCAAGATACCTATTATATATAAGCAGTAGATATATACTAATACTATTATAGTATAAAGAAGTAATTATATAAATAAGAGTAGAAAAATAATCGTATAGTCATATATAACAAAAAACTATGATATAATAATTTCAGGTGGTTAGATTATGTGTTTAATATGGAACTTAATAAAAGCATTTACTGATACAGAAGATGATAATAAAAAAGATAATAATGATTTAGAAGATTGGCAAAAAGAATTAGTAAAAGAGAATAAACATGATACATTTAACTTTGAAGAGGAAGAACTAGAAGAAGATGACTATTATTCAGAGGATGATGATGAATAAGAAAATCATCTAAATTTGTTGATTAAACAAAAATAATTTGATATACTATAAGTAGTTAAAGGAAGAAAGACGCTTGTACAGGTCTATTTAATAGATTTTTTGTGCTGCGTCTTTTTGTATTAACTAGAAAGTTAGGAGTTGAAGTAGATATATGAAAGAAGCAGAATATGAAATAAAAAAAATATATTATTTATTATTAGGAATAAAAGAAAGTATAAATGGTAGTATTCCTGAAAAAGTAGTAAGACAATACAATGGTTATATAACAGAACTCGAAGAAATACTTGGCGAAAATCTAGGCAGCTATAAAATTATTATTTATGATTTTCAAGAAGGATATATTGGTTGTTATGAAATTATGTTTCAAATAAATCAAATTTTGAAATATCTAGAAAACATGCATATAAACTCTTCTGAGTATCAAATAAGCAAAGTAGGTTATCTATATAATTCTATAGAAGACAAGGAATTACACGATAGATGTGGTGATATTTTACTTGGAGAAACAGCCTTTGATAGAGCTATAAATCAAGCTACGCAAATTTTAGAAGATAGAATAAAGAAAAAAGCGGGATTAGAAAAAACAGTACTAACAGGATTACCGCTAGTATCAAAGGCTATACATCCTAAAATAGAAAATACAATCTTAAAGTTTAGCGATGATCCAACCATTCAAGAAGGATATGCATTTTTATTTAAGGGTATAATAAGTGTATATAGAAATCAAACTCATCATTCATTAAATTTTAAATGTAATAGAGAATATGCTTTAAAATTTTGTGCTTACATTGATGAATTGTTAAAGAATATTGACAGAAGTATTGCAGTGAATGAATAAAATTTTAATAATCATTATATAAAAATGAATATGATATACTATTTGCTAAATAAAGTGTTAGAATTTAATAAAAATTTAATAATTTTATTTGGATACAAAACAAATATATTTTGCCAAAATATAATGTGCAATTGAACTGTTAAATTTAAAATTATTATACAGTCATATGCAATAAAAACATAGACATAATAGTTTCATATAGTAAGGTTATATACTTGATATGGAGCTTAGTAAATGTATTGAAAAATAAAAAAAGATAATAAGAAAATAACAATAATTTAGAAAAGTGACAAAAAAATTCTGCTTGATAAGAAAAAATTAGATTTATAATATGAAGTAGTGGAGAAAATTATTATGAAAAGACAAATATTATTTAATTTAAAGAAGAATGCATATAGTGCATTTTCATCTGCAATTGAAATACATAACAAACCGAATATTGACTATAGATATGAGACTGTCACAATATTGTTATTAAATGCGTGGGAGCTTATATTAAAAGCATTTGTTAGAAAATATACTAGTAAATCAATTTTTAAAAGTAATGATTATACAATTTCTATAGATGAAGCGATAAATACCACAAAACAATATTTGACAGAAAAAGGATTAATAAAAAAATATATTGCATATTTTGATAATATAGAATTGTTAGAGGAATATCGAAATTCAAATATACATTTTTACAACGAAAAAGGTATGGATGGAGTTATGTTCTCCTTAATTGCCAAAAATGCATTAGACTTTAATCAATTCTGTATAGATTTTTTCAAAAATGATCCAATTGGTAATAGCAATTTAATGATTTTACCTATAGGATTTAAATTGCCATTTAATCCACAGCAATATTTATCAATGAAAAATCCTGCATATAGTAGTAACAAAGAAATAAAAAGTTTCATGGACAAGATTCTTATTAGAATTAAGAATCTAAATGAACAAAATATTGCCGAATCGTTGGTTATAGGATTTGATGTATATCTTTCCAGCGTTAAGAAAATTGATAACAGCGATTTAATAGTTGCTATTGATCAAGAAAATTCTGATTATAATATTAGAATTTGTAAAAAGGTTGAATTTTCTAATGAAAAGGGTGCTGCTAAGGTAAGAATTAGTGATGATGAATTGATCAGAAATTATCCTTTAAAATATGATGATATTTGGAAGAAATGTAAAAAAGAAATACCGGAATTTAAAAAGAATAATGAATTTCAACAAATAATTGATAGCATTACAGATAATTTAGATTATTGTTATGTTAGAAAGTTTTATCCAGGTAAAGAAAGTTCTGGTTCGACAAAAATGTATTCAGATAGGGCATTTGAATATATAAAATCACAATATAACAAAAACTAGCTTAGTTATTTTTCGAGTTGTTTTAGCATAAATATCATAAATGAGTTATGTGCAAAATGGTGTGTGTGAGTATGTATTTAGTACTACTTTGATTATGCAAATTTTAAGTTTTTGGTATCTAATGTAATATTTTTACCATTTTTAATGGGTGATTATGCAAAAATATGCTTAAAATTATAAATTCAATACTTTTTAATTCATCAAGTGATTATGATTTAATTTATATATATATACTAAAATTATTAATAGTTGGAAATCTAATGCACAAAAAATCATTATTAAAGAATAATATACTATCTAAATATAATATACCATTAATTAGATTAACTACTAATGGTAGTAGAGAAGAAAGTATTATAAGAAGTAAATTAGATGAGACAGTTAATAATAAACAATTATATAATATAAAAGTAATAGCTATATATTAATATTGTTTTATTATAAAGAATTTTGTTGATTAACAATAAAAACATATGAAGATGTGATATAATATAAATATATAAATTAAGGGGGATGATACTATGAAAGAATCAAGATTAATAATAATAGTATTAGCATGCCTATGCATTTTGTTGGGACCAATTTTTTATTTATTTAATCTATTATATCCAAATTTAATTGACTATGTGAATATTGCTACTAATTTATATTGTGGAATCATAGTTGGCTTAGTAACTAGCATTTGTCAGTACTATTCATCAAAAAGAAAAATAATAAATAGCATTTATAGCACATATTTTGATGTATATAGATCTTATTATTACTCAAAAAATAAAACCTTTTTAGGACATTACAATTCATATAGTGTATATAAAAAGATTATAGAGTTAAATCCAAAAATTATAGAAGCATTAGATGAATACCATGGATTGTTTAAAAAATATGATAGTACATATAGAAAACTTAATCCCATTATTAAATTAAAAGAAAATTATAAAACAAAGAATATAATAAAATCATCCTTTTTATGGTTTAATAAAAAATCTTTTGTTAGTTTCTTTGAACCATTAATGAAAGAAGTTGAAAGTATATTGATAAATATAAATGAAAAAAGATTTGAAAAAGATAAAGAGGAAATGATTAGAATGTATAATTATATGTGGGGGTGGTTTAAATAAAAAGTAAAACCACAAAGTTTTTAATAATTTATATTCGTATTTTAAATATTAGATAATATTAATAATGACTTAACAAAGGCAATATAGAGTAATAAATATAGTGATACTTATTAAAACAATTATCATAATTTTTTGTGATAACAATTTTAGTAGATTGGATGTGAAACATAATATGATAGATAATATTAAAGAAAAAAATCTAGAAGAGTCTATGAAAGCAATGGAAATAATGGAAGGTAGAAACAAAATTATTTCACATAATAATTTATGTATAATTGAAACTATAACATTTTATGAATTGATATTGCTTAATGATATAATAAAACCATTTCTATTTAACGAAAACTATAATAAGTTTCCACAAATAGCAGAGTTGTTTTCAGAAAGATTAAGTTTTATGGATAAATATCAAATAATTTGTAGAATAGCTAAAGAATATAAGGTAGATAAATTTAAAAAATTTGATGATTATATAAGAATGAGAAATAAGATTGCACATAACCTTTCCTCCGTTGTAAGTTTAGATAATATAACCAAAGAGAGTGAGATAAATTTTGCGGGAGAAATAATTACATGGACCGAATATAAAATAAGATTGAAAAAATGGGCAGATCTGAGTTTGGAAATGGCAAATTTTATTATGAGAATATTTGATAAGATTAGCAAGAATAAAGATCATGCCATCTTTGTATACTGTAAAGTTATCGGAAATTGTATTTTGGTGCAACATAATCTTATATATCCAGAAGTAGCAGGTGAATATACTAGCTTTTTCAAGGGCGGATTTAATATGGAACTATTAAAATATGCAAATCAAGAGCAAGAAATTTTAAAAGAAAATATTATAAATTAAAGATTATTCTACTCAACTTATCTATCAAATAAGCAGCTTATTTAATATAATGGTTAAATATCAAGTGAAGTGTTAAAAAGCTTATGTCATTTCATTATGCTATAGATATTTAATTGATATGTGTCGGTGAATTGGGACATAAAAATAGGTGTTATAAAACTATATGGAATTAAGAAAATCAAACTATAATAAAAAAATAAAAGTAAAATCAATTTTTTTTCTTAAAAAAGTTAACTTATTTTTTAAATAAAATAAAATATTCGATTTTATTGTATCTGTAGAATTTAAAAACAAATAAGTGTAAAAGTATGATATAATTATATATGGAGATGGTAGTGTGTCGAAATTAAACGTAGATCAAAAAAATATTAGGTTGCTATTAGCGGATAAAAAAGCAGATTTTTTGATACCAGATTATCAAAGACCTTATGCGTGGTCAGAAGAAGAGTGTCAAACACTTTGGGAGGATATTTTTGATTTTGCAATTCCTGAGGGAGATGCAACAAAATTTAATAGTGAAGAAGAATATTATTTAGGACCAATTGTAACATTTAAAAATGACCACAACAAATTAGAAGTAATAGATGGTCAACAAAGATTAACTACAATAATGTTGCTATTGAGAGCATTTCATATTAGTTTTGGTGAGATGAGAGATGAAAACTCTAAAAAAATAAAAGAAATGATTGAAAGCTGTATTTGGAAGACAGATGAATTTGGTAATGCCAATAGAGATTTACTTAAAATAGATTCAGAAGTTGCAACTGATAAAGACAAGGATGAATTTCTATCAATTTTAAATACCGGAATAGCACCATTAACAATGAAAAGTAAATATGCAGAAAATTATAGATACTTTCAAAAGAAGATAGATGAGTTTTTACATAGTTATCCAGGATACTTTTCTTATTTGCCAGCAAGAATACTAAATAATTGTATATTGCTACCAATAGAAGCGGATAATCAAAATACAGCATTAAGAATTTTTTCAACATTAAATGATAGAGGACTTCCGTTATCAGATGCTGATATATTTAAAGCTCAATTTTATAAATATTATTCAGATAAAGGAGCAAAAGAAAAATTTATAAAAATATGGAAAGACTTAGAAGATCTATGCGAAAAAATATTCCATCCAATTTCTGGAACACCAATGGATGAACTATTTACTAGATATATGTACTATGAAAGAGCAAAGATGGGAATAAAATCTTCTACAACAGAGGCTCTAAGAAGATTTTATGAAAAAGATTCCTATAAACTATTAAAAAATGATTATACATTAAATAATCTAGTAGAGTTAGCAACATTTTGGAATGACATATCTAGTCAAAATCGTGAAAGATTTAGCGATAGAATATTAAATAAATTATTTGTTTTAAATATGGCTCCTAATGGTATGTGGGCATATTTCTTATCAGTATATTTTATGGCAAATAAAGATAATAATGGTATGTTAGAAGATGAAAAATTATATAGATTCTTAAATAAATCAATAGCATTCATATGGACATATGCTTTCTTTAATCCAGGGGTTAATGCATTGAGAACTCCTATATATGATGAAATGATTAATATAATTAATGGAATAGAAGTAACATTTGATAAATATAAATTTGATAAAGAATTAGTAAAACAAAGTTTATTTAATTATTCTTTTGACAATAGAAGACCAGTTACCAAGTCTATGTTAGCATGGTGGGCTTTTACAAATGAAGAGCAAGCATATTTACCAGTGGAGCAGCCTTTAGAAATTGAACATATTTATGCAAAGAATAGACAAGATATCGATGGAAACTTAAAGGATAAAAGAAATCTAGAGAAGCTAGGTAATAAGTCATTACTAGAAAAATCTGTTAATATAAGAGTATCTGACTTTAGATTTGAAGATAAAATTAAAAAATATAAAGGATATATGAATGATAAAGGTAAATATATAGATGGAACAAAAATTCAGGATTTATTAACATTAAATACTAGATATAAAAACTTTGATGAACAAGATATTGAATCTAGAAATAACTTAATTATTGATACTTTTATTGATTATTTATCAGAAGAAGAACTATTTAAATAAAAGTATAAAATAAGATATAATTAAAATGAATAAAAAAACAACTTGATTACAAATTGATAACAGTCCAATAGATATAAAAAAGTTATAGTTAAGTATTAAAATAGTAGTGGAGGGAAAACAGATGGAAGAAGAAAATTTAAAAAAAATAGAATCCAAGTTATGGGCTTCGGCAGAAAAAATGAGAGGTGCTGTTTCGGTATCAGATTATAAGTTTATAGTGCTTGGCTTGATATTCTTAAAATATATATCAGATTCTTTTGAAGAAAAATACAAGGAACTTGTTGATGAAGGCGATGGACTTGAAGAAGAAAGAGATTGCTATACTGCAGAGAATATCTTTTACGTTCCCAAAACAGCAAGATGGGAGTATTTAGTAGAACATTCAAAAGATCCAAATATAGGTGAAATTATAGATGATGCTTTAATACTAATAGAAAAAGAAAATACATCATTAAAAAATGTATTACCTAAAGATTATAATTCACCAACAATGAGAAATGTCAATTTAGGAGAATTGCTTGACTTATTTACCAACATAAAAGTTGGAACGAAAGAAGCAATACAAAAAGATATATTGGGAAGAATATATGAATATTTTTTAGGACAATTTGCAAAAAACGAGTTACAAAAGGGTGGAGAATTTTATACCCCAGCCTGCCTAGTTAGAACAATGGTTGAATGTATAGAGCCATTTAAAGGAAAAGTATATGATCCAGCATGCGGTTCAGGTGGTATGTTTATTCAATCAATGAAGTTCGTGGAAGAACATCAAGGTAATTTATATAATATTGGAATATATGGTCAGGAAAAAAATCCGACAACATGGCGTCTTGCAAAAATGAATTTAGCAATAAGATCGATGTATGGAGACTTAGGAAAATATGCAGCAGATACTTTTACAGAAGATTTACACAAGGATTTAAAAGCAGATTTTATACTTGCCAATCCACCATTTAATTTGGAGTGGGATAGAGATAAAGTTGAAGGCGATCCACGATGGAAATACGGACTGGCTCCAAAAAATAATGCCAATTATGCATGGCTACAACACATGATTTCTAAATTGTCACAAAATGGCAAAATGGCTTGCATTTTAGCGAATGGATCTTTATCGGCAGGAGGCCAAGAGGGAGAGATAAGAAAAAGAATAATAGAAGACAATGATTTAGTTGATTGTATTATAGCAATGCCAACTAATTTATTCTATACCGTTACCGTTCCCTGTTCCATCTGGATAATTAATAGAAACAAAAAGCAAAAGCAAAAAACATTGTTCATAAATGCTAATAGTCTAGGAACTATGGTTACTAGAAGATTAAGAGAACTATCTGAAGATGATATTAAGAAAATATCAGAAACTTATCATTGCTATCAAAACAATAATAATTATGAAAACATCAAGGGATTTTGTTATTCTGCTACAACCAAAGAAATTAAAACTAATGACTATGTTTTGACACCAGGAAGATATGTTGGAGTAGAGGATAGCAAAGAGGAAACAATATCTTTTGAAGAAAAAATGAAAAGTATTACATCTGAATTATCGAAGCAATTTGAAGAATCACATAAATTAGAAGAAGAAATAAAAAATAATATGAAAGCCATCGGATTTGAGTTAAAATAACATTCTGTGATATAATAATACCCGTCTTTAAAGGGGGAAAAATTATTATGAAAACAGAAGTAATATCTAGTATTACAAAAGACATGAAAGATAGTCTCACTGACTATCAATTGGATAGGCTTAAAGAAAGCTTGATAATAAACTTCGAAAGAGTAGAGTTTATTATAAAAACAGATGAATTAAAACATAAAGAAGAATTGGATGAAAATAAAAAAATAATTGATTCATTCATATCATCTAAGCAAGTTGAATGGTGTTCTGATAGAACGATAAAATACTACAGAGAAATTATAGAAAAATTTAGTAATAGTTTTGATAAAAGTATCAAACAATTAACAACAGATGAAATAAGGACTTATCTATCCAATTATAAGGAAGATAGTTCTTGTAGTTCAACAACAATAGATAATATAAGGAGAGTTTTATCATCATTCTTTTCTTGGCTAGAAGATGAAGATTATATTATGAAAAGTCCAGTTAGAAGAATTCATAAAATAAAAACAGCAACAATTGTCAAAGAGGTTTTCACAGACGAAAATTTGGAAAAGTTAAGAGATGAATGTGAGAACATAAGAGATCTTTCATTAATAGAACTGTTGATTTCCACAGGAATGAGAGTTGGAGAACTTGTAAATTTAAATATAAATGATCTTAATTTTGAGGACAGATCGTGTATTGTATTGGGAAAAGGAAACAAAGAAAGAGAAGTTTATTTTGATGCTAAAACAAAACTACACTTAAAAGAATATATTGATAAAAGAGACGACTCCAATGATGCTTTATTTGTATCAATGAAAGAGCCACACCAAAGATTGTCAATTTCAGGGGTCGAACTAATTGTAAGAACATTAGGAATGAATTCAAATATTAATAAAGTTCATCCACATAAGTTTAGAAGAACATTAGCAACGATGGCAATTGATAAAGGTATGCCTGTTGAACAAGTTCAAAAACTATTAGGACATGTAAAAATAGAAACAACAATGCATTATGCATTAGTAAATCAAAGTAATGTTAAGATATCACATAGAAGATTTATAGCATGATAAAATGAAAGGAATGAATCAAAGTGAAATATAAATTAGAGAGTATATGTTTAAAAATAACAGATGGTTCTCATTACAGCCCATCTAATGATACCAAAGGTAATATACCGATGCTATCTGTAAAAGATATGGAAGAATTTGATTTTAATTATGATAAGTGTAAACACATATCAAAGGAAGAATTTGATAAAATGCTAAAAAATGATTGCGTTCCTAAAATAAATGATGTGTTAGTTGCAAAAGATGGTAGTTATTTAAAAGAAATATTCGTAAATGAAAATGAAAATCAGAAGGCTATTCTTTCTTCTATAGCAATTTTCAGACCAGACATAAAAATTATAGATCCGTATTTTTTATGCTATTTATTAAAAACACCTATGATTTCAAATTACGTTAAAGATAATTGCGTTTCCGGTTCTGCTTTACCAAGAATAATACTAAGAGCATTTAAAAGAATTGAATTAGAAATACCAGTATTAAAAACACAACAAAGAATAGTTAGAATAATAAAGAAAATAAATGATAAGATCAAAATTAATAATAAGATAAATAATAATTTGCATGATTTAGCAGAACAACAATTTAATGAGATTTACTTAAAAGGTTCTCCAAAAAAATTAGGAGAATTATTGGTTAATATATCTACTGGATCAAGACCAAAAGGTGGTGCTCAAGATTGTGGTGTTCCAAGTATTGGAGCAGAAAAAATAGAAAAATTTGGAGTATATAATTATTCTTCTGAAAAGTATATATCGGAAGAATACTATGAAAAGTTAAAAAATGGTAAATTAAATTCTGGTGATGTTCTTTTGTATAAAGATGGAGCTTATACTGGAAAAGTATCAATGTGTTTAAATGATTTTCCACATAAAAAAGCTGCTGTAAATGAACATGTGTTTATATTAAATACCAAAAATAATTGGGCTCAAAACTATTTATATTTTACCTTATATAATAGGGATAATAAGGAAATGATTCATAGATTAGCATGTTCAAAGGCTGCTCAACCTGGACTAAATCAAATTGAATTAAAAAGTGTTGAAGTTAATATATGTGATGAAAAAGAAATAATAAATTTTGAAAATAGTGTTAAACCAATTATGGAAAAAATATCAAGTAATACATTGGAAAACAAAAAACTAGTTGAGTTAAGGGATACATTATTACCAAAATTAATGAATGGTGAAATAGATTTAGATAATATAGAAATTTAATTATACAAATTGTGATTTGTTGAATTGGAGGATAAATGGATAATATATTAATAAAGATAATTTCTGATGAAACTTTTTTGACTATTTTAAGTGGTATTATTGTATTTATAATAAGTCAGATAATATTTGAATTTATTATAAAGCCAAGAGAAGAATTTAATAAGTTAAAAGGGGAAATAATTTGTTGCTTGACAATGTATGATAATGTCATTGCCAATCCACTGAAATACAATGATATTAAAAAAGTTAGAGAAAATAAAGAATATTTAGATGCATCAAAAAATATAAGACTTATATCATCTAGATTTGCAGGTATTCTTGAATCTCATAAGTTTGTTTGTAGAAAGAAGAAATATTATAGTGTAACCAATAATTTGATTAGACTTTCAAATAATTTATGGATTGATAAACGCTCTAAGGATGATATATATAATGAAAATTTAAAATTAGAAAATGAAATTAAAAGAAAATTTAAGATTAAACAAAATTAGATTTTAAAGGAAGTGATTAAGATGTTTAATGAGGAACAATTAGAAGATGCTACATTAAATATATTTGAAGAATTAGGCTATGAAAGATTGAATGGATATAACATTGATAGGGATTATCACAGCGTTTTTATGGAAGATAATCTTTTTGATGATTTATGTAGAATTAATAAAGATTTTAATGATGTTCAAATTCAAGATGCCATAAAAACTATAAAGTCATTATCACATGGAAATCCAATCGAAGATAATAAAATCTTTACTAGATACCTTTTAGAAGGTGTTCCAGTACAAGTTAAAACTAACGCTGGTTATCAATATAAAAATGTTAAATTAGTTGATTTTGATAATATAAGCAATAATCACTTCCAAGCAATTCAACAATTTACTATTATAGAATTTGATACTAAGAGACCTGATATTATTATTTTTATAAATGGTATTCCTTTAGTAGTAGTTGAGCTTAAAACTGCTACTAATGAAGATGTTAAGTTAGAAGATGCTTATACCCAATTAACTGGTTATAGAAATGTTTATATTCCTACATTATTTAAGTATAATCAATTCTTAGTTATTAGTGATGGTGTTACTGCCAAAGCTGGTACTATAACAAGCCCATATTCTAGATTTAGCGATTGGAAGAAAGTTGAAGCTAATGATGAAGTTTATGAGAATATGCCTACACATGAAACATTATTTAATGGAATGTTTAGAAAAGATAGACTATTAGATATTATTCAAAACTTTATTCTATTTAGTGATGATAAGAAGATATTAGCTCAATATCATCAATACTTTGGTGTTAAGAAAGCTATTCTTTCTACAGTTACTAACGGTGTTAAAACAGGTAAAGCAGGTATAGTATGGCATACTCAAGGATCGGGTAAATCGTTTAGTATGGTATTCTATTCTGGTAATATGATTAAGTTATTAAATAATCCTACTATTGTAGTAGTTACTGATAGAAACGATTTAGATAATCAATTATATGAAACATTCATTAAATGTGATTATTACCTAAAACAAAAGCCACAAAAAGCTGAATCAAGAAAATCACTTGATGATATGTTAAAAAATAGAATTGCCGGAGGTATCTTCTTTACTACATTACAAAAGTTTGAAGAAGAAACAGGATTATTTAGTGATAGAGATGATATCTTAGTTTTAGTAGATGAAGCTCATAGATCACATTATGGGCTTGAAGCTACTATGAAGATAGATTATGAAACTAATGAGGCCAAAGAAAAATTTGGTACTGCTAAGTATCTTCACAATGCTTTACCTAATGCTATTTATATTGGATTTACTGGTACTCCTGTTGAAACTAAAGATAAATCTACATCATCAATATTTGGAAATGTAATTGATACTTATGATATGACACAAGCTATTTTAGATGGTTCTACTGTTCCTATTATGTATGAATCTAGGATGGCTAGAGTAGGCCTAAATCAAAAGATATTAGACGAAATAGATAATTATTATAAATTTATTGAAGATGAAGGTGTAGCCGATGCTTACGCTATAAATAAATCTAAACAAATGATGGCTAAGATATCACAAGTGATAGAAGATCCTGATAGATTAGAATTGATAGTTAAAGATATTATTAGTCACTTTGAAGAAAGAAAAGATATGGTAGCAGATCATGCTATGGTAGTTGCATATTCAAGAAAAGCAGCATATACAATGTATCAAAAATTCTTAGAATTAAGACCAGATTATAAAGATGTAGTTAATATGATTATTACACCTTCTAATAAAGATTCAGAAGAAATGCAAAAAGCTATTGGTACTAAGAATGATAAAAAAGAACTAGAAATTAGATTTAAAAACGAGACTGATGATCCCAATGAAAAATTTAAGATAGCTATTGTAGTTGATATGTGGCTTACAGGATTTGATGTTCCAAGATTAGGTGTTATGTATATAGATAAGCCTATGAAGGCTCATAATTTAATGCAAGCTATTGCAAGAGTTAATCGTGTATATAAAACTAAGCCAGCTGGATTAATAGTTGATTATATAGGATTAAAAGCATGGCTATTAGATGCATTAAAAACATATACTACGAGAGATCAAAGACAGGTAGTAGATAATAATGAATTAGTTAATGCTTTAAAAGATAAAATTGAAATTATTGATGGAATATTAGATGGATTTGAATATTCTAACTTTAATAATCTGGATAATACTGGTAAATATAATTTAATTAAAGATGGAGCTAACTTAGTACTAAGTTCTGAAGATAAAAAGAAGAGATTTATGAAGCATAGTTTAGATGTTAAGAATCTTTATACTTTATGTAATGGTATATTAGAACAATACTATAAAGATAAAGTATTATTCATTATTTCAGTTAGATCTTTTATATCTAAGATAACAAATGAGAATAAATTAGATGTATCAGAAATTAATAGAAATGTTGGAGTAATGCTTGAACAATCTATTAGAGAAGATGAGTTAATTAATCTTGGAGAGTTATCTAGAGGTAATAGTTTAGAGTTATTAAGTGATACTATGCTTAATAAATTAAGAAGTTTAAAAGATAAAAACGTTGCTGCTGAAATACTATCAAGAGCTATTAAAACAACAATAAGTGATATTGGCAAGATAAACTTAACATTACAAGAAAAATTCTCAACTAAGTTTAATAAGATAGTTGATGCTTATAACGAAAGAACAGATATAGCTGATATAGAAAAAATTATTGAAGAAATGATTAAATTAAAGAAAGAAATAGAAAATGAATTAGAAAAAGGAAATGAATATGATCTATCTTCTGAAGAAAAAGCATTCTTTGATGCTTTGGGAGCAGATCCAGAAATAAAAGAATTGATGCAGGACGAAACTTTAGTTCAAATAGCTAAGGAATTAGTAGAAATTATTAATGAAAATTTAACATTAGATGCATTTAAGAGAGAAGATGCTAGAGCTCGAATTAGAGTCAATATAAGGAGATTATTAATCAAGTATAACTATCCTCCAGTAAAACGAGAAGGAGCAGTTGAACAAGTTATAAGACAAGCAGAATTAAAATATTTGCAAGTATAGGAGGTATATATGAAGTTGATTTCATTTTCTGTATCAAATTACAGAAGTATTACCAGAGCACATAAAATAAAACTTCATGATTTAACTATTTTGGTAGGGAAAAATAATGAAGGTAAATCAAATATAATTAAAGCAATTTCATTAAGTATGAATATAATAAAAAAGTATTCTTACTTTCCTCACAGAAGACCAATGGGATACTATAAATATTTAGATAATGGATTTGATTATGTTTGGCAAAGAGACTTTCCTGTTAGCAGTCAAAATAATAAAAAGGGTTCGAAAAATACAGTGTTTGAACTTGAATTTCTTTTGACAGAACAGGAATTAGATCAATTTAATAAGTTCACAAAATCGAGATTATCGACATCAGATTTTATAATAATCATAGAAATTGGAGAAGATAATTTTCCAAAATTAAAAGTATCTAAAAAAGGTACTTCAAAGCTTAATAGTAAAGTGTTATTAATAAATGAATTTGTCGCTAAAAACATAGTATTCAACTATATCCCTGCAATTAGAACAGAATCTCAAGCAATTGATTTAATTCGAGATAATTTGGCTCAAGAATTAAAAGTTGTTGAAAATAATCCTGAATATATTAATGCAATAAATACTATTAATAGATTACAAAGAGAACCATTGAACGGAATAGCAAAAAAAGTACAAGAAACACTAACAACGTTTATACCATCTATTCAAAATGTTAAAATTGATATTGAAGAAAACATTCGTAAGTCATCACTTAGAAGAGCTGTAGAGGTCTCAATTGACGACGGTGTTTTAACAAATATTGATTATAAAGGTGACGGAATTAAAAGCTTAGCTACACTGGCAATGCTTACAGACAGATATAATGTTGAGCAGTCATCGATAATAGCAATAGATGAACCTGAAGCACACCTACATCCGGGATCAATAAGACAGCTAAATAATATTTTACAGGGATTGGTTAAAGATAATCAAGTAATAATAGCAACTCATAATCAATTATTTATTAACAAAAAAGATATAAAATCTAATATAATCGTATCTTCTGGTAAAGCATCTCCGGCTAAAAGCATTAAAGAGATTCGTGATGTGTTAGGTGTAAAATTAGCTGATAACTTAATATCATGCAACTATAAACTATTTGTAGAAGGAGTAACTGACAAAAAAATTGTAGAAGCTTTACTATATAAAATACCAAAAGTAAAGAATGCATTAGTTAATAATGAAATTAGTATTGAGGCTCTTGGTGGAGCATCTAAGCTGCTATCAAAATTATATGAGAGTAATAATACAATATTTGATTATTATGTGTTATTAGATGATGACGAAAGTGGTCATGATGCATATGAGAAAGCTAAAGCTCAAAGTTTAATTGATCCATCAAAAATTACTTTTACTAAATGTATTGGAAAAAGTATCTCAGAATTTGAGGATTTATTAAAACCGGAAATTTATATAGACACAATTAATTCTAAATATGGCATGCATTTGAAACAATCCGATTTTAATAGTATGAAAAAATGGTCAGAACAGTTGAGAATATGCTTTTTGACTGAAGGTAAGCCTTGGGATGATGATTTAGAGGCTGAAATTAAAGAGTTAGTTGCAGATACTGTTTGTGATTATTTAAAAAATAATGATGATATTTTTATTCAAAATAGAATGGGCCCAATTAATTCATTTTTATCAAATATTGAATTATTAATTGGAGAGAAAAACTAATTAGAGTAAGACAGTAGAAATAACACTACTGTCTTTTTTAGGTACGATTTAGGTACAAAAATACTAAAAAAGTACGGTAAATGATGGTTTATGCCAATATAAAAAGACCAATAAATAAAGGCTTTAACACCATTCGGTCTCTTCTAACTGAAGAGAGCAGGACCCCCTGAAGAGAGCAGCTATTTACGAAATACTTAAAAGACTTACCCACATCACAAAGATGTTCTAAGTCTTTTTTTCTTCTACCTTACAAACTTGTAATATAAAACACATTAAAACAATGATATAATAGAACTATAGAAAGAAGGAAATATAATATATGAAAAAGATAATAATAATTGAAGATGATACCATAATATCTAAAGAATTATATGAACTACTAGTAAATGCTGGCTATGAAGCATTAATACTAAAAGACTTCTCAAATGCTAAAGAAGAAATATTAAAAAGTAATATAGACCTAATCCTCTTAGATATAAATATACCATATCAAAATGGTGAGCAGTTACTTAAAGAAATAAGGAAAGAATCAAATATTCCCGTAATAATGGTAACCTCAAGAGCAAGTGAAACCGATGAAATATTATCAATCTCTTATGGCGCAGATGACTACATAACCAAGCCTTATAGCCCAACCATTCTATTACTAAGAATACAAAATATCTTTAAAAGATTAGATAATAGTACTGAAGTACTAAAATATAAAGATTTAGAAGTCTCACCATCACGAGGTACCTTATCTGGTAGTAACAAAGAATTAGAACTTACCAAAAATGAAATGCTAATCTTTCAGCACCTATTAAATAACCAAAATAGAATTGTATCAAGAGATGAACTAATGACCATTCTTTGGAATAATGAAGAATACATAAATGATAATGCTCTAACCGTAAATATAAGTAGACTAAGAAGTAAACTAGAGGACTTTGGCTATCCAAATGCCATAGAAACAAGAAAAGGACAAGGATATATACTATTATGAAATTAACAAACTATCTAAAAGATAAAATAACCATAATCATTATTACTATCATATCAATAATTCTAATAACCATATTAGACATAGCCTTCAAAGTACCAGAGGGACTAATAATAGTAACCATAGTATTACTACTATTAACACTAATCATAGCCATTTTAATATCATATTTCCAAAAAAGAACCTTCTATACCACCCTCATAACCAATACCAAAAATCTAGATAAAAAATACCTAGTCCTAGAAACCATACCCAAACCAACCACTTACGAAGAAGAACTAATATATAACATCATGTGCGACATCAACAAATCAATGATTGAAAATGTCAGTAGTTACATAAATAGCACCAAAGACTTCAAAGATTATATTGAGATGTGGATACATGAAGTAAAAATACCAATATCAAGTCTAATCCTTATGACCCATAATCATAAAAACCAAGTACCAAAAGAATACATTGAAGAAATAAAAAGACTAGATAACTACATCGACCAAATCCTCTATTATGTAAGAAGTAACTATACCAGTGAAGACTTTATCTTCAAAAAAGTAAAACTAGAAAAAATAATCTCATCAGTAGCCCTTAAAAATAAAGACGACCTCTTAGAAAATAAAATTGACCTAATCGTCGATATAAAAAATACTGAAGTCTATACCGATACCAAATGGTTAGAATTCATTTTAAATCAAATTATCAATAACAGCATCAAATACAAAAAAGATATTCCAAACTCCTATATCCAAATAAATGCTATAGAAGATAATAATCAAATAACCTTATTTATCAAAGATAACGGTATTGGCATACCAAAAAGTGATATCCCAAATGTTTTCAAAAAATCATTTACCGGTACTAATGGCAGAGATAAAATCAAATCAACAGGTATGGGTCTATACATAGCAAAAAAATTATGTACAAAACTAGGTCATAAAATAGAGATAGAATCTGAAGAAAAAGAATATACCATTGTCAAAATAACCTTTGGTAAAAATAAACTTTATCACCCAGAAGACTAACCTTACAAAAAAGTAATATACTGTAATATTAAAATTACGACAAATATCCTATTATCTAGTATTATTAATTACGAAAGGAAGGAAAATAATATGGAAAATATACTAAAAATAGAAAATATTGAAAAATACTATGGAAGTAAATCAAGTTTAACTAAAGCCATAGATAACATATCATTTGAAGTAGAAAAAGGAGAGTTTGTCGCTATCATGGGTTCTTCAGGTTCAGGTAAAACAACATTACTAAACTGCATATCCACAATTGATAAAGTAACCGCCGGACATATTTTTGTAGGAGGAACTGACATAACAAAACTAAAAGGAAATGATTTAAACAAGTTTAGAAGAGAAGACTTAGGTTTCATCTTTCAAGACTTCAATTTATTAGATACCTTAACAGCCTATGAAAATATAGCACTAGCCTTATCAATTCAAAATGTAAGTCCCAAAGAAATAGATAAAAGAATAAAAAAAGTAGCAAGAGAACTAGATATCGAATCAGTACTAAAAAAATATCCTTACCAAATGAGTGGAGGACAAAAACAAAGAGTAGCAGCAGCCCGCGCCATAATAACAAATCCATGCTTAGTACTCGCAGACGAGCCAACTGGAGCTCTAGATTCTAAGTCATCAAAAATGCTACTAGAAAAACTAACATACCTAAATAATACATTAGGAGCCACTATTCTAATGGTAACCCATGACGCTTATGCTGCAAGTTACGCTACTAGAATAATCTTCATAAAAGATGGTAAAATATATAACGAAATTCGTAAAGGAAATGATACCAGAAAAGAATTCTTTGATAAAATAATAGATGTCGTAACCTTACTAGGAGGAGACATAAATGATGCTCTTTAAATTGTCTATAAAAAACATAACCAAAAGTATCAAAGATTATGCTATCTATTTCTTTACTTTAGTACTAGGAGTAGCCATTTTCTATGTCTTCAATGCCATAGATAGTCAAACAGTAATGCTAAATGTCTCATCGTCAAAGTATGAAGCAATAGAACTAATGACAACCATTCTAGGAGGAGTAAGTGTCTTTGTCTCATTCGTTCTAGGATTTCTAATAATCTATGCCAGTCGTTTTCTCATAAAAAGAAGAAACAAAGAATTTGGAATCTACTTAACCTTAGGAATGTCCAAAAGAAAAATATCTCTAATCCTTTTCTTTGAAACTCTTATAATAGGAGTTATCTCTTTAGGAGTTGGCCTAGCCCTAGGAATAGTTTTATCACAACTAATGAGTATCTTAGTAGCCAATATGTTTGAAGCAGACCTAACAAAATTCCAGTTTACATTTTCATCTTCAGCAGCCCTAAAAACCTTATTATACTTTAGCATAATGTATCTAATAGTAATGATATTTAACACCATAATTGTAAACAAATGTAAACTAATAGACCTATTACATGGTAATAAAAAATCCGAAAAAGTAAAATTAAAAAATCCTATCATTTGCACTATAGTATTCATAATCGCGGTCATAGCACTATCATATGCTTACTATCTAGTAACAGATGGATTTGGTACTTCACCACTTATGAATACTATAAGTGGGATATTAATACCAATAGCCCTAGGATGCGTATCAACATTTCTAATATTTTGGTCACTATCAGGCCTAATACTAAAGATAGTAATGCATCTAAAAAAATACTACTACAAAGGACTAAATAGTTTTACTATTCGTCAAATAAGTAGTAAAATAAATACCACAGTCTTTTCAATGACAATAATATGCCTAATGTTATTCTTTACTATATGTATCTTTTCATCAGCATTATCCATAAAGAACTCCCTATCAGGTAATCTAAAAGATTTAGCACCCGTTGATATTCAGTTCTCAAAATTACAACAATTATCAGATGAAGAAGAGGAAAGTTTCTCCAAAGACATAATAGAGGATTATAACACCACTGTCAAAGATACCTTACAAAGATTAGATGTATACAAGTATCTAAAAGATGTAGTAGACATAAATATATATAGATTAGAAGAAATAACCCTAAAAGATTCTTTTGGAGACCAAATAGAACAAATAGGAAAAGATTATCCACTCCTAGCATATCAAGATAAAGAAGCACTAATAAAATTAAGTGACTACAATCGTTTAGCAAAACTATATAACAAAAAAGAATTAACTCTAAAAGATAATGAATATGTAATTATAGCCAATTATAAGATGATGGCGGATATTAGAAATATATCTCTAAAAAATAATACCAAACTAACTATAAATGGTAAAGACTACTATCCAAAATATCAAGAATGTCAAGATGGCATTATCGAACTAAGTGGAAGTGCTACTAATACAGGAGTAATAATATTACCAGATAATGCCTTAGAAGGTATTCATTCATATAAAAATATTTTAGCAGCTAACTATCAAGCAGACACTAAAGAAGAAAAAGAAAATGTTGAAGATATAGTTAGTACTATAATAAATAACCATTTTAACAAAGATACCTTATTATCATATAATACTAAAATAGATATCTATGAATCATCCATAGGACTAGGAGCCATGGTAACATTTGTAGGACTATACCTAGGAATAATTTTCTTAATATCAAGTGCGGCTATCTTAGCCTTAAAAGAATTATCAGAAAGTACTGATAATAAAGAAAGATTTAATATGTTAAGAAAAATAGGAACTGATGAGAAAATGATTAACAAAGCCTTATTTAAACAGATAGCAGTATTCTTCCTATTCCCATTATTACTAGCTATAATTCATTCAATATTTGGAATAGAATTTGCTAACTATATCTTAAAAACAATGGGAACAGAATCATTACTATCATCAATAATATTAACAGCAGTATTTCTAGTAGTAATCTATGGAGGATATTTCTTAGTAACATACTACTGTAGTAAAACCATAATAAAGGAGAGATAAGATGAGCTATTTAGTACCAATAAAAGCAGCTTTAATAATCTTTCCTTTTTTAGCCTTATTAATAACATTACCATATATAATATATGAATATCATCATTATGGATCAGTAAACAAATTAAGAACTTTAATAATATATTCTTTTATCTTATATCTAATGACAATCTACTTTTTAGTAATATTACCTCTTCCAACCAAAGAAGAAGTAATCAAAATGAAAGTGATTAATCCCCAGTTAATTCCATTAACATTCATAAAAGATATAGTAGAGGACCTAATAGAATTAAAACAAATAAACATTCTAAAAATAATAACTATACCTAGTATATATACTGTTATCTTTAATATAATAATGTTTATGCCATTAGGAGTCTATCTAAGATACTACTATAAATGTTCATTAAAGAAAACAATAATTATAAGCCTCTTAATATCACTATTCTTTGAATTAACTCAGTTAACAGGACTATATTATATCTATCCTAGAGCATATCGTAATTTTGATGTGGATGACCTATTAATAAACACACTAGGAGGCCTTCTGGGATATTTAATAATAAGTCCTATTCAAAAATATTTACCAGCAAGAGAAGATATCGATACCAAATCATTAAAAGAAGGACAAAAAGTATCTTCCTTAAGAAGAATAACACTCTTTCTAGGAGATATCTTTATCTATCTACTAATGATAATGTTAGTATCAATTTTAATAAATAATAAATATATAAATCTTTCACTAGCGGTTCTTTACTTTATTATCATTCCATATTTTAACCATAACCAAACTATCTTTGGAAGAATAATAAATGTATCATTGGAAGTACCAGATAAGAGATTACTTAGAATAACTTTAAGAAATATCTTTATATATTTATATTACTATGGAATATTTTCATTAGTGGTACATTTGGAAATGTTATTAGCTAAAAATATACCTAACTATTTATCAGTAATAATAGGATTAAATACATTTTTAATATTTATAATTTTCTATATATATAGTTTTATAAAAATATTAAAAAATAAGCAATTACTATATGATAAAGTATTAAATATAAAGTATGTAAGTACTATAAAAGTAAATAATGTAGATTAATATAGTCTATGTTATTTTTTCTTTATCCTCTTAAGCCTAGGTCTTAAGAGGTAATTTAGAGCCTATTATATAGTCTCTAAATTAAAAATATTTATGTTGTATTATATATAAAGTAATAGAGATATAATAAGTTATTATCAATTACTTATATTACATGCAATTACTTAATAAAGTGTAAAGTTTTTTATAAAAACTATTAAATTATAAATATAAATGATATACTTGATTCATAAGAAAGGTGATTTACTATTATGAATGAACTAAAAAAATATAATAACCAAGATATTTTTAATCCAGAATATTTATATCACGGAAGTCCATATGTTATGGAAAAAATAGAGCCAAGAGAGGCAAAGGACAGTGTAAATAAAGAAAATGAAGATACAGCAGTATTTTTAACTAGTTATCAACCAACAGCACTTGCTTATGCATTTAGAAACAAAATAAAAGAAACTAATAATAATTATTCTTTTTCAATAAATAACAATGGTAACTTACCTTCAATGAAGTTTGAAGCAGACTATATACCAGAAGATTTGTTTGGATATATTTATGTATTTAAAAAAGATGACACCATGATTAAAGATAAACATAATAATTCGACTCAATATAAATGTTATCATAGTCTAATCCCAGTAGTGGTTGTTAAAGTATATTATAAAGATTTTGAAAATTATTTTTTAAGAATAAATGCTCCAAAATCCAGATAACTAAGAAGTATATGTTTGAAAGGAAAATAAAGAATGAAACCAAATACAATAAAAGATATTACTGATTTTATATTTTTAGGTAAAGATTTTGAAGAACTTTCTCATTATGATTTACTAATCATAAATGCTGATTGGGTCGAAGAACAATTAGCTAAAGATATGAAATTAATGTTAGATAAAAATATAATAGATAATAATACTACATTTATAATATGTGAAGGCCATGGTAATACTGAAAAAAGAAGTGCTAGTATATTAATAGATTACTTAAAAAAAGAAGGATTAACAAATAAAATAATTATTAGTGATAAATATATTAGTAATCCAGAGATATTAAGAAATATTGATAAACTAGTAGATATTACAAAATATAATAGAATACTTAGAGTAGCCAAAGACTTCGTAGCTAGAAGATGGTATATGAATACTAAAAAATATAATTTTCCTATAGAGAAATGTGATTTCTATGGGGTAATAGATAATAGAAATATTAGTAAAAAAGATTGGTATAAAAGTGAAACTGGCATTAATCAAGTAATGAAAGAATTTATAAATATAGGACAATTGACCATTGATAAAGAACTAGATATAAATTAAAAATAAATAATTGAAATGAGGAATAATAATATGAATTATTTAATAAGAAGAAAAACTAAGGAAGATTGTGCTCCTGTAGTTCATGTTGCAACAGTTGCTTGGAATGAAACTTATAAAGGAATAGTAGATGATGATTTTTTAAATAAATTATACGAAACTGAAGAGCAAAGAGCAAAAGAGATATATAACAAATTCAATGAAGAAGATAATCATCAATTAGTTCTCGAAGTTGATAATAACATTGTTGGGTTTGTCAATGTTGGAGATACTGACGATACAAATTATGATAATTGTGGTGAATTACATGCAATTTATATTTTAGGTAAATATAAAGGTAAAGGTTTTGGAAAAAAGTTATTTGAAGCAGGAATAGAAGAATTAAAAAGAATGGGTTACGATAAAATGATAATCGGGTGCTTAGTCGGCAATCCAAGTAATGATTTCTATAAACATATGGGTGGTAAACTAATAAAGACAAGAATTTTTGAAAAATTACAGTTACCAGAAAATGTTTATTACTTTGAAAAAATATAAAAGAAAGAAATTTGAATACAATACTAAACAAATATACTATTACATTTAGTTAGGAGGCAATAATGTTTAAACTAAATAAAAAAGAAGCAGAGGACTATCTAATAAAAATATTTGATTTTATTGAAAATGGAGATTCAAAATTTAAAGGTCATCCTGGATTATATTTTTTTCATACAAAAACAGAATTAAAAGAAAAGATAAATGAACTATTAAGTGAAAATGAATATGATGAATTTGATCTTTATTATATAACTTCATTATTAATAAAATTTATGTTAGGTAGATATGATGCGCATACTAAAGTAAGTTTTAAAGATAATATATACATACCAATAGATTTTGCAACAGTAAAAAATAGTCTTTATATTACAAAAATCACACCAATTTATAAAAAATTAATAGGTTGTAAGTTATTAAAAATAAATAATATAGATATACAAAAAATATTATATGAATTAGAAGAGATTATTTGTTACTCAACAAAAGAACATTTATCAGTAATGATTCAGTCATTTTTATCTGATGTGAATGTTTTAAAATCATTACCAAGTATTGAAAATAATACTGAAAAGTTTATCTATACTATTTTAAATGATAATAATGAAAAAGAAAATATTACTTTTAACATAAATAATTTACCAGAATTTTATAGTGTACAATTTCCAGAAAACTACTCTACAGAAGTTATTAATGATTGCTGTATTATCCACTATAACTCTTGTAGAGATAAAGATAAAATGGAACAACTAATTTCAAAATTAAAAGAAGAAAGCAATATAAAAAATTATATAATTGACTTAAGATATAATGGTGGTGGTAATTCATCAGTAATAAAGCCATTAATAAATTTTCTTAAAGATAAAAATATTGTAGCATTAGTAAATGAATATGTTTTTTCTAGTGGTCGTATGGCATTAGTAGAACTAAAGAAAATAGGAGCCTATATAATAGGAACAGATATAGGAACAAGTTTAAATTGTTTCGGGAATTGTCCTAGTAATTTAGATATAGATAAATTAAATCTAATAGTAACTAGTAGTTCTACATATTGGTATTATGATAAAGAATTATCACTTACTGGTTATGAAAAAGATGAATTTAATACCTATTTCAATAATAAAAAAGAATTACTTGAGCCAGTATTATTACATCCAGATAAATATGTATATTTAATTAAAGAGGATATTATAAATAAATATGATAAACAAATGGCTGAAGCAGTTAATTATTTTAAAAAATTTAGAGATATAAATAGAATAGGGAGAAAATAAAAGTGAAGAAAGAAGATTATATAAAAATAGTTGATGAAAAATTATCTGATAGTTCTAAAAAAATAATGATAGAACAAATAAATAAATTTTATGAAGCAAAATCATATAAACTTGATAAACATAAATATGAAGTAGGTGATGATGTTAAATTATTAAAAGGAACCCTGTTACATGGAACATATAAGAATATTGATGGTTTAATATCAATCGTAAATGATGGTCTAATATCAAACATATTTACTGATAGTAGATTGTCAAAATATTTAGGTACCATTGGAGTATGGAATTTAAATCAAGATTATTTATTAAAAGATTATATAAATTATTATTCTGGAGGAACAATTTTATATAATGGAATTTTTAAAAATGGTATAGATACACAAGAAATAAAAACATCAGTAATTCCTTATGATCAAATGAATAATATTATTAAAATAACAAATAGCATTGATTGCCACATGTGGGTGTTGGAGCAGACCAAAGAAGCAAGATTTATGCCAAGTTTAGTACAAGATAGAATTCAAATAGGAATTATTTTTAATGGAAATAACAAAAACATTAAAAGTTTGCTAAAAGGAGATATTCTAAATAGTGATACAATTAATGATAACGATGTTAAGGACTTTATTAATCCTAATTACTATGAAAAATTTATTAAAGATAGAAAAAATAAAGATGATTTTTTTACTAATCGTGAAAGCGCTATTCTGTTTGGAATACCATCAAATTTAATCGAAGGTATTTTAGTTGGAAGAAAATATGAAAATAATAATAATATTTTGAAAGAAATAAAGATTCTATTACCCAATTGTTATATATGTAATCTAGATGGTAAAGTAATAAGAAAATAATATATATTCGGAGTCAAAAGATAATTTTCTAGAAGAATTAGAAAAAGTAATTAAAGATTAGTCATAGAAAAGTTAATGATTTAAAAATGACTTTATATTTCTAAACAATTATAAAAAGCAAAAAGTCCGGTTTTCTCATAAAAAGTCCGGTTATAAGTGGACTTTTCTACTATTATTTATAAAAGCATACCTTTGAATAAAAAAATTATTTGACAAATGGTAAGTTCTCATTGTAAAAACATGTTTATAAAAAACGTGCATTTACAATGATAATTCAGACCATAAATTAAATATCAAAAAGATACTAAGAAAATAAAATTAGATTTTTTACTAGAAGTCTTAGATAATAAATCACTTAATCCAGAAGTATATGACAATAAAGTAATAATAAAAATAAAAGAATCATTTTATATATTAAGAAATCATAATTACATGGATAAATTTTATGAATGTTTAAAAAAACACAATTTATATGAAGAATGCTGTGAATATTCATCTGATTATTATAATTATGCTTTTAAAGAGCGGTGTAAAATACATAATATTAATTTAAAAGTTTAAAAAAATCAAAGAATTTTGACTTAATGTTAAGATTCTTTTTCAGTTTATAAAAAATACCTAATATCATAACATAATAGAATAAAATAGTATCTTTTTCTTCTAGTCAAGTTAACCAAATTAACATTATTTACATATACTACTTTGAAGGTGATAACTATGAATAATAATGAAGATAGAGCGGTCCGTAAAGTAGTGATTGATCCAGGTCACGGTGGTACGGATTCTGGTGCTACAGGCAATAATTTATTAGAAAAAGACTATAATCTATTAATATCCAAATACATGTATGATAGATTTAAAGAGTTAGGAATACCAGTAGCTATAACTAGAGACTCAGATACCACATTATCTCCAACTGATAGAGTAAATACTATTTTAAATAAGTTTGGTAATTCCTCTGATGTTATACTAATATCAAACCATGTTAATTCAGGAGGTGCGAAAGGTAAGAATGTAGGCAAAGTGTAAAAGTGTCTTGTTTGCCTTTAAAATAAAAGAATTTTGGCTTAATGCTAAAGTTCTTTTTTATGCGCAATTGAATGAGATTTATAAATTAAAAATATTTTGAATTGCAATAAATTTATAAAATGTTAAATATTTTAATCAATAGTTAAATTATATTCCGTATGTTTAAGCATAATTATATAACATTTTTATAATCTTTAAGCACAAAAAACGCAAGTTAACTTGACAAAATAGCAAACTAATGATATTATTAATTTGTAAGAGAAAGGTGTTTAATATGAATATAGGCGAGAAAATAGAAAAAGTTTTAGAAAATTGTAATATGTCACAACGTGATTTAGCTAATAGAATTGGTGTTGATGAATCGATTGTATCACGAATAATTAAAGGAGAAAGAATTCCAAAATCGGATGTTCTTGCAAATATTGCTACGGCTTTACACACGACTTCAGATTATTTATTAGGAATAGAGAATGATGAGTTTGATAGTAGTAAATTAGTAAGGTTGATTGCAAGAAACTCTTCAAAAATGAGTGATGCAGATAAGAAAGCACTGATTAACGCATTATTTGAGGAGGAGTAATATGTCAATAAGATTATCAGATGAACGATGTGAGGAAATAAAACAAGAAGTTGTAAATTTGTTTGAAAGATATAATATTAACTGTGTTCCTATAAGTGGCTTTGAAATAGCTAGTAAAATGGGAATTAAAGTTATGCCATATTCATCAAAGGCAGGTGAAGCGAAAAAGTTATGTCTTAAAGAAAGTGAAGATGGGTTTTCGATTAGAAGAGGAAGTAAGTGGTATATTTTCTATAATGATGATAAACAATTTGGTAGAATTAATAATACAATGCTTCATGAGATAGGACATATAGTATTGGATCATACCGAGGATAGTGAATTGGCAGAGAAAGAAGTTAAATTTTTTGCTAAGTATGCACTTGTACCACCGGTACTTGTTCATAAATTAAAACTTACCAGTCCAGAAAAAATTTCTGAAACATTTGATGTAAGCTATGAAGCAGCATATTATGCGTTAGTTTATTATAATAAATGGTTACATTATAGTGGAAAATACTATAAGCCATATGAAGAACAATTATTAGCATTATTTAGTGAAAATACATTAAGTTTAGTTTAGAATATATTGGCAGTTTGGTTGACGTAAGGCCAAAAAAAAGAGGCATTTGCACACCCCATGAACAAATATAATATTGCCCGACAACAATATTATAGCACATGTTTTAAAAAGTTGCAAAAGAAATGCCTCGAGAAAGAGGTGAAATAAATGGTTAATTATTACTTAAATCTTAATGCACAATCAAATGGTGATCATGAAGTACATAAAGAATCATGCTATTATTACTATATGTATAAATCTGGTTACAATTTTGAACTGTTAGGTGCATTTAGTAATGAGCTGGAAGCAGTTAGATATGCTAGAATTAAACATCCAACTTTTAAGATTGATGGATGTGCGTATTGTTGTCCAGCTGCTCATAGGAGCTAATTTATATAGTTTGTGAAAGGAGATTGTAATTGAAAAAGATGTTTTTTGAATTACTAACTTCTCCTTTAACTATATCAGATAATTATTTTGTAAATTATATTATTATAGGATTAATAGGGTTTGTTGCATTTAAGGTAGCTTTCAAAATAGTTGGGGATATTGGTTTGTTTGGAGAAGTTGGATCTATATTGCATTGGATAATCAGATTTGTGGTTTTCTTCTTACTTTGGTTTGTTTGTTGCATAGTTACGAAAATTACTAAATTTATTATCAGTCATATAGTTGTAATATCGGTTTTATGTTGTAGTTTTATTATGGTCAGTTTTGTTGCTGGAATTATTCGTAATCATTTTGTAAGAGATTAATAAAAAAATTAGGAAATTAAAAAATTAGTTGTTTTGCAAATTTAATAGGGAGATATCAATAATATGTTATCTCTTTTTTATTCAATCTTATATTTTTTTATAATTTTAAATGTTACTATGTAAAATTGTAAAAAAAATTAAAATTTATATGGCGTTTTGGCGTTTAATATGTTATACTATATATGTAGATGGTGATAAACATGGAAGATATTAGAATTAGTATTAGACTAACAAAAGAGGAACATATGAAATTCAAATTAATTGCTGTTAAGCAGCAATTATCAATGCAAGAATTATTGAAACAATATGTTTTAAAAGAAATAAAAAAGGAGGATAAAAACAATGAGAAAAAGAATTAAAGCATTATCTTTATTTTCAAATGTTGGCATTGCTGAAACATATTTAAATGAAATTGGAATAGATGTTGTTATAGCAAATGAAATAAATGAAACTAGAGCAAAATTTTATTCACATTTATACCCAGAGGTTAATATGATAGTCGGTGACATTACTGATAAAAAAATAAAAGAAATGATTATTGTTGAAGGTAAAGAAAAAAATGTTGATTTAATAATGGCAACTCCGCCTTGCCAAGGAATGAGTACTGCTGGCAAGCATGATAAAAATGATGAAAGAAATATGTTAATTAAATATGCTGTTGAAATAGTAAAAAAAATAAAACCTAAATTTGCATTTTTTGAAAATGTTCCCGAGCAATTAACAACAAACATAAATTATAGAGGTAAAAATATTTTGATTCCTGATTATATAAAAAGTGAATTAGATGAATTGTATAATTTTAATAATAGTCATATAATAAATGCCGCTGATTATGGTGTTCCTCAAATGCGTGAACGAGCTATATTTTTACTGGTCAGAAAAGATCAAAATATTATTTGGAAATTTCCCGCAAAAAAAGAAAAGCCTATAACTTTATTAGAAGCCATAGGCAGTTTACCATCACTTGATCCTGAATTATATGATTTGACACATGAGGAGCAAATGAAAATATTTCCTGATTATGAAAAAAAGAAATTAGAGGGTTTAAAAATATCAAAATGGCATTATCCTCCTAAACATATATATAGACAAGTTTTTAGTTTGATGCATACACCCAGCGGAGAAACTGCATTTAATAATATAGATAAATTCAAACCTAAGAAAAAAGATGGAACGTTTACAAAAGGGTTTAAGAATACTTACAAAAGACAATCATGGGATAAACCAGCATATACAGTAACTATGTACAATAGAACTATTGGCTCACAAAATAATGTTCATCCTGGTAGATATATTGGGAAGGATTCAGATGGCTATGATTTATATTCGGATGCTAGAGTTTTATCTATTTATGAATTAATGATTATAACTTCTTTACCACACAATTGGAACATACCAGAGTGGGCTTCTGAACATCTTATAAGACAAGTAATTGGAGAAGGAATACCACCTTTACTGGTAAAAAAAATAATGATGGAGTTAGTGAATTTATATGACTAGACTAAAAGGATTGTCATTATTTGCAAATGTTGGAATTGCAGAAACCTATTTAAAATCGTGCAATATAGATATTGTAGTTGCAAATGAAATAAATGAAACTAGAGCAAAATTTTATTCACATCTATATCCAGAGGTTAATATGATAGTCGGTGATATTACTGATAGTTCAATTTTTGATATTATTGTTAAAGAATCAAATAAAAAAAATGTAGATTTTTTAATCGCAACACCACCTTGTCAAGGAATGAGCCTTGCTGGTAAAAGAAATACATATGATGAAAGAAATCAATTGATTTTTTATGCGGTTGAAATGATTAAAAAATTAAAGCCTAAGTATGTTATGCTTGAAAATGTTCCTCAACTACTAAAAACTAAAATAATAATCAACAATGAGATATTAACAATTCCTAATTATATAGTCAGAGAATTAAAGAATGATTATAACTTTGCTGATCAAAGTATTGTTAGTGCAATGGATTATGAAGTTCCCCAAATGAGAAAGAGAAATATATTTCTTTTATCAAGAAAAGATATGAAATATGTTTGGCAAATGCCACTAAAGAAAAAAATAATAACATTAAAAGAGGCAATAGGCGATTTGCCATCGGTTGATCCATTATTAAAAGAAGGACTAAGAGAAACACTTGAGATATTTCCACAATATGAATTAAAAAGAATTGAGGCTGAAAAAATTTCAAAATTTCATCATCCACCAGTACACGCAAAAAAACATGTCATTGCAATGATGCATACGCCAAGTGGAGAAACTGCATTTAATAATGAAAAATATTATCCAAAAAAAGACAATGGAGACCGCGTAAATGGACATAACAACACTTATCGACGATATGATTGGAATAAACCTGCTCGAACAATAACTCAAAATAATGGAGTTATATCCTCACTATGTTGCGTTCATCCTGGGAGATATATTGGAAAAGATTCGGATGGTTATGATTTATATTCAGATGCAAGATGTTTAACAATATATGAATTATTAATTGTTTTTTCTCTTCCAAAAGATTGGAATATACCAGAATGGGCAGATGACAGATTAATAAGACAAGTAATAGGAGAAGGAATTCCACCAATGCTTGTAAAAAATATTGTAATTGAATTAATGAGCCAAATAAATAGAAACGGATAACCCGTTTCTATTTATAGTATTTTGTATAAAGTTCACCAAAAGAAATATCTAAACCAACATTTTTTAACTCTTTTTCTTTTAAATCATACAATTTTTTTACTAATTCTAGTCTTGTCTTTTCATCTCCTAAATGTATTGCAGAGTGGCATATTGGACATATTGAAACAATGTTTTCAATTCTATCTATATTAATACTAAAGTCTTTTTGGGCTGACATTGGTATAAGGTGATGTGCTTCCATGTATTGCTTTCCAAGTTTAGAAGTAAAAGTAATATGTTCTTTATTTCCTAAACAGGTATAGTTTGCTAAATCTAAAGCAGTTTTAGAAATACGTGCATTTGTTTTATATCTTAAAGTGTTTCCTTTTTTATACGGCATTGGAGTTCTATTATTTTGCTTTTTAAATTTATCGCTATTTATATCATAGGCAAATGAAACTATAACTTTATCTTGATCAATATCACTAAATAAAGGAATTTCTAATCCAAAATCGTCATCTTCAATTTCAATATCTTCTTTTAAGGTTAATATTAAATCCGGTTCTTTATTATAAATTGACATTTTCTTGATTCTGTCAAGATATTTTTCTTTTATGTTGTCTACTAAAAAGTAGGTATTATTTATTTCTTTAACTATTTCTAATTCTTTTAACAATACAGTAAACTTTACATCACCATATTTATTTGCTCTTTCTATTGGAATTTCACGATCTTTGTTGTTAGATTTACTAAGTTCAATAATTGCATCGTTATAATTTATCTGTAAATCATGAGTTACATAAAGTAAATAAGCCAGCCCCTTTCTTGATATTCCATTTAAATCAACTATAGATTTCAAAAAAAGTTTTGGTGCATCAACATCAGAATCGCTAGTTTTAATTGCGGTATTATTTCTTCCAAAAGAGTTATTAAATATTGAGTTCATCAGTATATCTATTTGAATTTCATTATTATTTTGCAAATATGCATTATAAAATTTTATTCCACTATCTGTTATATGAGCACATCTTTTATCGTAGTTGTAGTAAACAAGCCCAAAATATCGTGTTAGTTCAGATTGTTTTACCAAGTATGCTTCATCTTGAGCACCCTTACTCAAATCTGGTAATAATCTTTGTATTTCTTTTTTAAAAGTTTGATTTTTATACCATACCTCACCATTTTTATAGGAATTATAATATAATTGAAGAGATGCATAAAAAACATCTTTTCTCCCTGTTTGTTTTGGCATTATTAAATTGTTTTTCACATTTTCACCTCACACAAATATTATAACATATTTTTGAATAGTATTATTATATTTCTACTATAGTAATAATATGACAGAGAGATTTTTTGAGAGCTTATTTAAGAATTTTTATTGAATATTAGTATAAGTAGTGAATTGTATTATGAAATCATATGGCATTTCACTATGTTTGTTGATATTATAACAAAGTATGATATTCTTTTTATAAAAAATAATTTTTTTATTATATTATCTTTTTGATTTACTTAATAATGTCATTTTGATTTACATAATAATGTTCTCTTTTTTGACATTGACTTCTAATTTATTTGCGATATAATGATTATAATATTGCAATAGTCTTAAGATGTGAGCTATTTGATACTAAAATACTATATTCAATTTATGAGTATAGTATTTTTTTGTAAGGAGGAATTGTTATTTAAAATTATATAAATAAAAAGTATGTACCAAGAAATTATAAAAAAATAAATAATTAAGGTACCTAAAAAAGTTGGTTTATGTGTGAAAAGAGGTTCATAATTAGCAATTTTGTTAATCTAAAAGCATGTCATTTGTATAACCATTTGTGTGTCTAACTGCTATTTTTGATACAAAATTTGCTATTTTTAGTTAACCCAATAGTATGACATTTATTTTAATGTATGACAAAGTAGTCTTTCACAATCTCTTTAAAATAGGGCTAAACTTCCCACTGGGAAGTTGTTTGTCAGCCATCGTTATCCTGCTAAAAATAAACACACGGAATATTTAGAAAATTAGAGAATTAAAGTCATAAGTTATGTACCCAATTTTATATAAAAACAATAAAAAAATTTATTAAGGAGGAGTGATTTATAAGATGTAAAAGTAATATAAATTTAAGTTTTAGGAATATATTTAAGTATGAAACCAAAAGGGGTAGGTTGGTATGATAATAACTGAAACTTTTAAAAATGGTGGTAAAGATATATCAACTTTATTACAAGAATATGTATGTTTAATACTTAAATATAAAGAAGAAAATAACGAAATAAATGACACAAATGATGGTAAGGGAGTTATAATGGAAACGGCAAACAAGATGCTATATAATAGAAAGGAGAACAATGTATAGCACAGTAAAACCACCATCATTTTATAATGTAGGAATATACATAAGATTATCGCAAGAGGATGAGGATAAAGCACATAAAAGAGAGTCTGAAAGTGAGAGTGTATTAAATCAAAGAAGTTTGATTATGAATTATTTAAGGGATAATGGATTTGTTTTAACTGATGAGTATGTTGATGATGGATATTCAGGTACTAACTTTGATAGACCAGCATTTAAAAGGTTACTTGAAGACATAGAAAATGGAAAAATAAATTGTGTCATAACTAAAGATTTATCAAGATTAGGTAGAGATTATATTAAGTGCGGTTATTATATAGAACAATACTTTCCATTAAAAAAAGTTAGATATATTTCTATACTAGATAATGTAGATACTTTTCTAGATTCTGCAAATAATGATATAGCACCTTTTAAAGCTTTATTTAATGATATGACTAGTAAAGATACATCAAAGAAAATAAAATCAATATTAAGAGATAAAAAAGTGAAAGGTAAGTTTATAGGTAGTAAACCAAGTTTTGGGTATATGAGAGATCCACTTGATAAAGGACATCTAGTGCCAAACCCAGATACAGCATGGATAGTAAAAAGAATATTTAATGAAGTATCAAAAGGAGATAAAATATCAGATATAATTGAAAGATTAAATAATGAAAATATTCCAACACCAAGTGCATATAAGCAAATAAAAAAATCCAAAAGACAAATAAATGGATATATCTGGACTTGTAGTACGATTAATAAAATATTAAAGAATAGAATGTATACTGGTGATATGATTCAAAATGTCCAAACAAAATTAAACTATAAGTCACAAAAGAGAATATGTCTTTCTAGTGAATATTGGATAATTGTAGAAAATACTCATGAGCCATTAGTAGATAGAGTAGTATTTAATCAAATACAGACAAGTGCTAACAGAACTAGAACAATTAAATTAAATCGCCCACAGAGGCTATTAGAGGGATTACTTTATTGCAAAGAGTGTGGTAATAAGCTAACGGTTAGTTATAGAGAAAAACGCAATTACTGGTCTATAAATTGCAACAAATATTCTAGAAGTCCAAGACAAAGATTATGTGAACCACACTTTTCAGAGTATAATAGTTTTGAAAAGGTAGTTTTAAATCAAATTAAAAAAACTTGTAAAAAGTATATAGAAAAAGTTGATATTGATAGTTTAGTAACTAATGTAAAAAGTGAGAATGATGACAAGGAAAACTTAATTATAGAAAAACAAAAATTTGAAAATAATATCAAAGAACTACAACTAAAAATAGATGCTTTATATGAAGATAAATATAATGGGATAATCTCAGTTGATACTTATACAAGACTATCCTCTAACACAGAAAATCTAATAAGAACATATAACTCTAGAATAAAAGAATTAGAAAATTCTATTAATGAAGTTCCTAAAAAACATAATGATGAAGAAATAAAACAAAAAATCAAAGAACTAATTAGTATGAAAAAACCTACTAGAGAATTATTATTTATACTAGTAGATAAAATAATTGTTGATAAAGATAAAAATGTAGAAATAATATATAATTTCAATGTATAAAATTATGATCTAGGTTTTATACTATAATATTTATTAAAAATTATAATACAAATAATACTGTGTAATATAAAAATGTATATAGACATTAATAGTTTAATCATATATTTGGCCGATTAATACCAAAATTGCAATAATTATGCTATAATTATATTGAGGTGATAACTATGGCAGTGCCAGAATTTCAAAGTTTTATATTACCAGTTCTTCAATTATTTAGTGATAATAATATGCATACTACAAATGAATGTATGAAGGCAGCAATAGATTGTTTTAAATTAGATGAAAGTGATATAAAATTAACTGTTCCAAGTGGAAAACAAACTTTAGTGGCTAATAGAGTTTATTGGGCATTAACATATTTAAAAAAGTCTTTATTGTTAGAAACTGAAAGAAGAGGAGTATATAAAATTACTAAAAGAGGTAGTCAACTATTAGAAACCAAGCCTAATAGAATTGATAAAAAATTGTTATCTAGATATGAAGAATATCGTGTTTTTAGCAATCAAGAAAATGATACTAATGTTGTAAATACTGATAAAATAGAAGAAATTACTCCCGAGGAAAATATAGATAGAATACATAAAAAGATAACTGAACAATTGGCAGATGATTTATTAGAAATAATATTTGATAAAGATCCCTATTATTTTGAAAGGCTAGTGATGGATGTCCTTACTAAAATGGGATATGGAAATTCTGATGATAACTCTAATACTGTTACTAAAAAATCTGGGGATGAAGGTATAGATGGAATAATAAATCAAGATAAATTAGGTCTAGATAAAATTTATATTCAAGCAAAAAGATGGAAGGACAATGTTGGAAGACCACAATTACAAAACTTTGTGGGAGCATTATCAGCCAAAAAGTCAAATAAAGGAATTTTTATTACCACATCTGATTTTACAAAAGAAGCAAAGGATTATGCTACAAATTTATCACATACAATAGTTTTAATAAATGGAAATCAATTAGCAAAGCTTATGATAGAACATAATGTAGGAGTTCAAATAAACTACTCTTATGATATCAAAAAAATTGATAATGATTATTTTGAAATGATTTAAAAATTAACTACATTCTACGACTTCGGGGGCGGCGAAGGAGCCGAAGTCATCTATGCTCTAAGAAATAGAGATACCCTAGCTAAAAGAATATTAGAAAATATAGGAGCCACTGGACAAGAAACAAGAAAATATTACCAAAGAAGACTACCTAGTGATACCTCAAAAGACTACTATTTCATACATCGAAATACTGGCAATCTAGAACCACTAATTGTCGAGTATGGCTTTATTGACGATACCAAAGATGTCGAATTTCTAAAAGAAAACTATAAAGAACTAGCAGAAGCCGTCATATCAGCAGTAGCAAACTATATAGGAGTACCATACACACCACCAGAGGGAATAACAACCAATACCTATGTTGTTCAAAAAGGCGATTCACTATATAGCATAGCAAATAAATTAGGTACTACTGTTTCAGAACTAAAAAAAGAGAATAACTTAACATCAAATACATTACAAATAGGAGAGGTTCTTCGTATTCCAACTAAAGAAATATATGAAGGAGAAGAAAATGTTTACATAGTCCAAAAAGGTGATACCTTATACTCTGTTGCCATGGCTAACAATACTACCGTGGATGAATTAAAGAAAGCAAATAATCTAACATCCAATATTCTATCAACTGGACAATTACTAAAAATACCAAGTGCATTATTACCAGAGTCAACATACATTGTAAAGAAAGGCGATTCCTTATATTCAATTGCCAATAAATATAATACTACCATTGATGAACTAAAGAGAATCAATAACTTAACAAGTAATATTCTAAGTATTGGTCAGGTACTAAAATTACCAAGTGATAAAGTAAGCGATGTAGAGAAGGAAGAAAATACCATTAGTTATACAGTTCAAAAAGGCGATTCCCTATATAGCATAGCCAGAAAATATTCTACTACAATTGATAAAATAAAAGATTTAAATAATCTAACAACTAATTTATTATCGATAGGTCAAGTATTACTAATACCAACAGATACCAACCTAGAGACAACTTACACCGTTCAGAAAGGTGATTCACTATATAGTATAGCCAAAAAATATGATACTACTGTTGATAGATTAAAACAGTTAAACAATCTAAAATCAAATTTATTATCAATAGGTCAAATACTAATAGTAAGATAATATAGAAAGTATATAACCATATATTTTCTTTTTTTGTCCACTTTAACCATAAACAAGTTTATGGTTTCCGTGGTATGATAGAGCCAAATAATTTTGTCTCTATCATAAAATGAGTAAGCCTAAGATTAGTCTTCCTCATGAAAGTATTATTAAAGTTTACACCATTTTACATATGAAAAGCCTTATAAAATATAGAATTATCCACACTATCTGTGGACAGATTAAATAAATTTGACAAAAATTGACAAAATTAACAAAAACCTGTTGACAAGTACTAATCCATATAGTATACTTATTGCGATATTAAGGCCTACCAATTTAATGGATTTTTTGAAGACTTTTTTAAAGAAATTCATTAATAATATTTGAGCAAAAGTACAAATCTAAGAATGGGCGAAATCTGAAAATAAGGAGGTTATTGCTAGAGTAACAACACATAACGCTCTAGTTTGAAAAATAAAAAACACCTAAAGTGTTATTAAAGGTAATTCCTATAAAAATGTATAAAAATTATTTTATTGTTGATTAATATATCAACTAATCCCTTTTTTATGTTAGATATTAAATAAAATTAACAAAAATCTGTTAAACCTATATTAAATTAAAAAGTACAAAACTTCAAAACCCTATTGTAGAAAAAATTAAAAGTAGGAATTACCGCTCATTTATTAAATAGTTCGTTTGTTATAATAATTTGTTTTTGATTTATGTTTTTGTTTTTAAAATATAAAAATATATTTACTCCAATTAGTAAATAAAAAAATAACTATTATCCATTCCCAGGGTAATAGTTATTTTAATTATATAATTATTTATTTTTATTAGGAATTTCTTTCTTATTAATAAATTTCTTAGACTGAACATCTTTTTTACTATTATTATCATCTTCTTTAGTATGCGTTTTAATACCCATAACAATAGGTAAGATAATAGGAACTCTACCAGTCTTATCTGAAAGAATTGGCATAAGACCATTAATAATTTCTGACTTCATATCATTAAAGTTAAAGAATTTCTTTTTAAGTTCCTTATTAATAATAATTTCTGCATTATGTTGAATTTCCTTAATTAAATCAGTATTTTCATTAACCAGTATATAACCTCTAGTAGTAATTGCAGGACTACCTAAAAGAATCTTATGCTCAATATCGATATTAGCAATAATAACTAGAATACCATTAGTACTCATAAGAATTCTATCCTTTATAACTGCAGACCCAACATCACCAATTCTTGAGCCATCGACATAAACTTCACCAGCTTGTACTTTACCATCTTTATATAACTGTCCTTTATCAAGAGCAAGAACATCACCATTTTCTAAGACAAAAGTATTTCTTCTTGGAATGCCACACATAACACCTAAATCTGTATGTTTTTTAAGCATTCTAAATTCACCATGGTAAGGAACAAAGTATTTAGGCTTAAATAATCTAATCATAAGTTTAAGTTCTTCTTGATTAGCATGCCCTGAAGAGTGAATTTCACTCATTGTATTAGTAAATACCTTAACACCTTTTTTATAAAGCTTATTAATAGTTCTTGATACAGAAGCTGTATTACCTGGAATAGGGGAACTAGAAAATACTACTATATCATTAGGCATCAAACTAATTTGTCTATGTGTACCAGCAGCAATTCTAGATAGAGCCGCTAGTGGTTCACCTTGGCTACCAGTACAAAGTAAACATACTTCACCAGGTTTTAAATGATTAGCCTCTTCCGCAGTAATAATAATACTCTTATCCTCAAAGTAACCACACTTAAGAGCAATATCAACCATGTTTTCCATACTTCTACCAAATAAAGCAATTTTTCTATTATTCTTTTTACAAGTTTCAATAATATGTTTAATTCTATAAACATTTGAAGCAAAAGTGGCTAGAATAATTCTATTACTAGTATAAGTAGAGAAAATTTCTTTTAAGTTTTCATCAACAACACTCTCACTAAGAGAAGTGCCAGGACTCATTGCATTAGTAGAGTCACTCATAAGTACACTAACACCTTTTTCACCAATTCTTGCCATCTTATGTAAGTTAGCCATTGGTCCAATAGGAGTCATATCAAACTTAAAGTCACCAGTCATAACAATAGTACCATCAGGAGTCTCTATTGCAAGACCATGAGAATCAGGTATCGAGTGGGTTGTTCTAAAAAATTCAATATTAAAATATTTAGTTTTAATTACAGTGCCTTCATCATAAACAACCATGTCTTTGTAGACAATATTTCTTTCATCTAATTTTTTATCAATAAGCTCTTTAGCATTAGCGGGAGCATAAATCTTTGGAATATTAACACTCTGTAATAAGAATGGAATACTACCAATATGATCTTCATGTCCGTGCGTAATAATTAAAGCCTTAATTTTACTTTCGTTTTCTTTTAAAAATGTATAGTCTGGTATAACATAATCAATACCAAGTAAGTCATCATCCGGAAACATAACACCAGAATCGACAATAATAATTTCATCACCATGCATAACAGTATACATGTTTTTACCAACTTCCCCAAGTCCTCCTAGGGGAATAATTTTTGTATTCATTTAATTTCTCCTTTCAAAATATTTTTTCTCGTTAAAAAATAAAAATTTAATATATTGAATTTTAAAAGAATAACTACTGCCTAATAATTATACAATAATTTTGTTAAAAAAGCAAATGATAAATTTTATCTTTACATATAGAGTGTGAACCTATGGTTTCTCACTCATCTTTGAAGCTTAAGTGTCTTCAAAGAGAAATATGGAGCCAAGTGCGTCTCCATATTTAAGAATCAGTCATTAAAAAACAAAAAAATACCTTGTATTTACTATAAACATGTGCTATAATATAACTGTCTTGAAGAAAGAGTGGCATAAAAATCCACTCTTTTATATATATTAATTAGGAGGAAATATGACAGTAGAAGAAAAAATAAGAGAAATGCTTGAAGGACCAGTCAGAGAAGTAGGAGTAAGAATAGACTCCATAAATCTAGAAAAGGAAGATAATAATTTATATCTAAGAATCGTAATAGATCGTGATGAAATAATTGATATAGATAAATGCGTTGAAGTAACAAATATTATCAATCCAATACTAGATAGAGAAGATCCTATAAAAGAATCATACACTTTAGATGTATCGACAAAGGAGAAGGGAAGATAAAAATGAATCAGAAACAAATGAAAGAATTTATGAAAGCATTAAATGCTATCGCTGAAGAAAAGAAAATAGATAAGAATGTAGTTGTTGAAGCTATGGAACAAGCTATGGCAGCAGCTTACAAGAAAAATGAAGGATTAACTAATGTTATGGCTAAAGTTGATGATGTAACAGGAGATATTAGAATCTATTCATATAAGACAGTAGTAGAAACAGTAGAAAATCCTGACTTAGAAATATCATTAGAGGATGCTTCTAAAGAAGTAGAAGGAATTGAACTTGGTGATACTATTAAAGATAAAGAATTACAACTTAAAGATTTTGGTAGAGTAGCAGCTCAAACTGCTAAGCAAATTGTTGTTCAAAGAGTAAAAGAAGCAGAAAAACAAAGCATATCAGGAGAATTCCAAGATAAAGATGGTGAATTAATGGTTGGAACATTATCAAGAGAAGACCAAAAAAATTACTTTGTTGACTTAGGAAGAGCGAGTGGTATTTTACCAAAAGATCAAATAATACCAGGTGAAAAACTAGTTATGGGTTCATCAGTAAAAGTATATGTATCAAAACTAGAACTTGGACCAAAAGGACCATTTATTATGCTTTCTAGAAGTCATTATGGCTTTGTAAAAAGATTATTAGAAATAGAAGTACCAGAATTAAATGATGGCACAGTAATGTTATATTCAGTAGCTAGAGATGCCGGAAGTAGAACTAAAATAGCTGTTTATACTGAATATAATAATGTAGATCCAATTGGTGCTGTAATAGGTGAAAAAGGAAGAAGAATAGCAGCCGTTTTAAAAGAATTAAATGGTGAAAAAATAGATGTAATATTATATGATAAAGATCCAGTTAAATTTATTACTAATGCTTTAAGTCCCGCTAAAGATATTAAAGTAACAATTAAAGATGAAAACAAGAAAGAAGCATTAGCGGTAGTTGGTGACAACAATTTATCTCTAGCAATAGGTAAGAGAGGACAAAATGTAAAATTAGCTTCCCGTCTTACACATTACAAAATCGAAGTAAAAAGTCAGTCAGCTGTTGATGAAGAAAATGCTGAAGAAGTGGAAGCATCTGAGAAATAAAATGAAAAAAGTTCCATTACGTAGATGTGTTGTAACTAAAGAACAACTACCTAAAAGTGAATTACTTCGTATAGTAAGAGATAAAGAAGGACATATTTTTCCTGATTTAACCGGTAAAGCAAATGGCCGTGGTGCTTATATTAAGAAAGATATAAATGCCTTAAACTTAGCTAAAGATAAAAAAATATTAGAACGTGCATTAGAAGTAAAGATAGATGATACTGTTTATGAAGAGATAGAAAAAATAATAAAATAGGAGGTGATACATATGATGAATGTATCCGAATATGCAAACGATGTTGGAAAGAAAGTATCGGAAATATTAAAGTTATGTCAAACTCTAGATATCAAAGTATCTAATGAAGAAGATATGTTATCTGATGATGATATAATTATGCTAGATAATGAAATAGCAAATATGGATGAAGAAGAGGAAGTTGAAGAACTAGAAGAAGAAATTGAAGACTTTGCTGATTCTTATGAAGAAGAATTAGAAGAGATAACATCAAATGATAAGGAAGAAGTACACAAGAAAAAGAATTCTATCAAAAAAGATATCAAAAAGAATGATTTTAGGGCTAAAAGAAAAGAAATGTACAAACATAAAGAAAAACTACAATCAAATACTAATACTAATAGTGATGATGTAGTAGCCTACAAAGAAAATATGACTGTAGCAGAATTAGCAGGAGCCTTAAATGTACCAGCAGCAACATTAATAAAAAAATTGATGGCTTTAGGTATGCTAGTAAATATTAATGCTTCTCTAGATTTTGATACTGCTGAAATCTTAGTAGCAGACTTCAATAAAACATTAAAAAAAGAAAGTACTATGGATGAGACTAATTTTGAAGAATTAGAAATAGTAGATAGGGAAGAAGACTTAATAGAAAGACCACCAGTAGTAACAATAATGGGACATGTAGACCATGGCAAAACAACCCTTTTAGATACTATTAGAAAAACAAATGTAGCAAGTGGTGAAGCTGGAGGAATAACTCAGGCCATTGGTGCTTATCAAATAGATTATAATGGCAAAAAGATAACTTTTATTGATACTCCAGGACATGCAGCTTTTACTGAGATGCGTGCTAGAGGTGCATCAATAACTGATATCGTAATTATTATTGTAGCAGCAGACGATGGTGTTATGCCACAAACTAAGGAAGCAATTGATCATGCTAAAGCAGCTGGTGTACCAATCATAGTAGCAGTAAATAAAATAGATAAACCTACAGCTAATGTTGAAAGAGTATTAACAGAAATGTCTGCTAATGGCTTACAACCAGAGGCTTGGGGTGGAGATACCATGTTTGTTAATATCTCAGCAGTAACTGGTGAAGGAATAGAAGATCTTCTAGAAAGAATTTTATTACTAAGTGAAATGGGAGAATTAAAAGCTAATCCAAATCGTTATGCTATTGGTACAGTAATTGAATCTAAATTAGATAAAGCAAGTGGTGTAGTAACTAACTTACTTATCCAAAATGGTACTTTAAGACTAGGAGATCCAATTGTCGTAGGTACAATATCAGGACGTGTCAGAACTCTTAAAAATGATAAAGGTGAAAACTTAGTTGAAGCTCTTCCATCAATGCCAGTATCTATAACAGGATTACCAGAAAGCCCATCAGCAGGAGATAAGTTTATGGCTTTTGAAAGTGAAAAGAAAGCTAAAAAGGTAGCAGAACAAAGACAAGAAATAGAAAAAGAAAAGAAAAATAAACCAAAAACACAGGCTTCATTAGCAGATCTATTTAATAGAAAAGAAGCTGGTGAAAAAGAAATAAATATTATATTAAAAGCGGATGTTAAAGGTAGTGAAGAAGCAGTAAAAAATTCATTACTAAAACTAGACATTGAAGGCATGAAAATAAATGTTATAAGAAGTGGTATTGGTGCTATTTCTGAAAGTGATGTTGTATTAGCGGAAGCATCAAATGCTATTATCATTGGTTTCAATATTAGACCAGATCATAAAATATCTGAAACTGCTAAAGATAAAGGTGTAGATATAAGATTATATGATATTATTTATAAAGTAGTAGAAGAAATGGAAGCTGCTTTAAAAGGAAAATTAGAACCAGAATATGAAGAAGTTGTATTAGGAGAAGCTGAAGTAAGAAAATTATTTAAGTTCTCTAAAGTCGGTACCATAGCGGGTTCTTATGTAACATCAGGAGTAATAAAAAGAGGGGCAAAAGCTAGAGTAATAAGAGATGGTGTAGTAGTAAATGATAGCATAATTGCTACTCTAGCTCGTGAAAAAGATCAAGCCAAAGAAGTAAAACAAGGTTTAGAATGTGGAATAACTATCGAAAACTTTAATGATATTAAAGAAAAAGATATAATTGAAGCATATGAACTAAAAGAAGTGAGGAAGTAGAATAATATGAGAAGTGAATTTATTTCAGAAAAGTTAAATGGACATATACCAAATTGTACAAGAAAAGAGTATAGTGAAATATTAGCAGTACATTTTATTACAGAAGATAGAAATAAAGCTAAAGCACAAAAAGAATATCAAATGAGAGGAACTAAAAAGTATATTAAAGAAGGAATTATAGATAGATTATCTGCTAAACCATATAATTTTAATTTAATGGCTCCTAGAAAAAGTAGTAGAGATGGTGTAAATTTAACTGGTGATGAACGTTCATACTATTATGGATATTATACTTTAGGAACTGAAAAAATTGCTATTCAACTAAAATATCCAGATGTCAAGAGAATGGCAACTATTGAAGAAATAGGATATAATGATGCTAAAAATGGTATATCATTAGCGGATCTACCTATAGAAATAAAAGAAAATAGAGAGTATTTACTAGGATATAAAAAAGCATTAGAAGAATTATTAAATAATAATAAAAATTTAAGAAAGTAGGAATAATATGAGAGAAACAGAAATTAGCATAAATCGTAGGAAAAGTGATTATGTAAAGATAAGTGCAGCATCTATTTCACAATATCAAACAGATAAAGATTTTAGAGAAAAAAGAGATAAAGAAAAAGCTATGAATAAATTAAATACTAGTGGAAATAATCCTATACTAATTGAAAAAGGAAAACAGGATAGATTAGCGGGGTTATTCACAGAAGGAAATTTTTATAATATAGAAGGAATAACTGGAAAGTATAATTTAGTATCATACCACTATGGATATACAGCGTTAGCAAGTAGAACATTAGCAGTATCAATTCCAGAAAAAAAATATACTGATGATTCGCTAAGGATGATTGGTTATAATGATGCACAAGATGAAAATATTGTTTTTGAAGAATTACCTGAAGTAGTTAGAGAATGCGCAGCCTATCTAGAAGGATATAAATTAGGTTTAGAAAAAAGTAAAACTAAAAAAGCAAAATAAAAGGAGATAATTATGAGTGTAAAATTAGATAGATTAGGACACATCTTTACTGAAGCAATATCAAAAATAATAAATGAAGAAGTAAAAGATGATGATATCAAATTTGTAACCATAACCGCAGTTGAAATAACAAATGACTTATCTTATGCTAAAGTATATTTTACTAATCTAATAGACACTGATAGAGAAAAAGTAACTAAAGCATTAAATAGAGCAAGTTCCTTTATTCGTGGTAAACTATTTGATGAAGTAGAAATAAGAAAAATGCCTGAGTTAACATTTGTTTATGACGAATCAATTGAATATGGTAACAAGATAGAAAAGATAATTGATGAAATAAATAAGGAGGAGTAAGTATGAACAATATTATTGACAAAGTATTAACAAGCAATAATATTGTTTTACTTTGTCATAATAATCCTGATGGTGATGCTATCGGTAGTACTTTAGCTATGTATCACGCCTTAAAGAAATTAGATAAAGAAGTAGATATAGTAATTAATAAGCCACCAAAAAGATTTAACTTTCTAGAAGGTTTTCAAGATATCAAGGAAGAAAGTAATAAAGACTATAATACCGCTATTATATTAGATACTGCTAACATAGATAGAGTAAATGATCCAAGTGATATTTTAAATAGAGTAAAGAAAAAATATGTAATTGACCATCATATCAGTAATACTAAATATGGAGATGAAAATCTAGTTAAAGAGCAACCAGCCTGCTGTCAGATAGTATATGAAATAATAAAAGAATTAAATATCGAGATAACCAAAGAACTAGGAGAACCACTAATGACTGGCTTACTTACTGATACAGGTGGTTTCTCTCATCAAGATGTTTTACCAAGTACTTTTGCCATGGCTGAAGACTTAAGTAAAATAGTAAATATATCTCTTCTTTATGATAAAGCCTTAAGAACAATAACTATAAATCAGTTTAATATTAAAAAGATAGCTCTAGATAATTTAGAGTTCTATTATAATGGAAAAGTAGCTGTATCATATATAACAGAAGAAGATATGATAAATACTGGAGTAGACCAAAATGACTGTGGTATTCTAGTAAATATCCCTCTAGAAATAGAAGGAATAGAAGTATCAATATTCTTAAGAAAGTATAAAGAAGAAATAAGAGTATCACTTCGTAGTAAACATATTAATGTAAATGAAATAGTAAAAGTATTTGGTGGTGGAGGCCATATTAATGCTGCTGGCGTAACAGTAAAGATGCCTTATGAAGAAATAAAAAAACAAGTACTAGAGGAAGTAGGTAAGAGAATCAATGAATGGAGTATTAGTAGTAAATAAACCAAAAGATTATACAAGTAGAGATATCGTAAATATCATATCTAAAAAGTTTAATACCAAAAAAGTAGGTCATACTGGAACATTAGACCCATTAGCAGAAGGCGTTCTAATAGTACCGATAGGCAAAGCCTTAAAAGTAGCAGAACTACTAACATCAGAAACCAAAGAATATATAGCAGAAGTCATACTAGGTTATGAAACGGACATGTTAGATATAACAGGAACAGAAATAAAAAGAAATATTCCCAAAGTAACTAAAGAAGATATCGAGAAAACACTAAAAAAATATACTACCAAATATCTTCAAGAAGTACCCATGTATTCAGCAGTCAAAGTAGGAGGAAAAAAACTCTATGAATATGCTAGGAATAATATACCAGTAACTCCACCTAGTAAAGAAGTAGAAATATACTCTTTAGATTTACTAGAAGATCCCAAGTATCTAACTAATACCATTGAGTTCAAAATAAAATGTAAAGTGAGCAAAGGAACATATATAAGAAGTCTAATTAGAGATATAGCTTATGACTTAAATACCTATGGAACAATGAAAAGCCTAGTACGAACAAAGCAAGGAATCTTTTCCCTAGAAGACTCCTATACACTAGAAGATATTCAAAATGATAACTATAAATTACTTACCATAAAAGAAGTACTATCAAATATTCCCGTAACAATAATAGAGGGTGATACCCTAAAGAAAGTACAAAATGGTATGTCTCTTCCCATCTTTTTCAATTCAGAATTATCATTACTAATAGACCATAAAGGAAGAGAAATAGCTATCTATAAAAAAGAAGGAAATATGGATAAACCATATAAAATGATTGAGGTAAATAATGAATAAAATAAGAGTAATGAATGAACTACTATCAAATAAAATAGCAGCAGGAGAAGTAGTAGAAAAAGTCGTATCAATAGTAAAAGAATTAGTAGAAAACTCCGTTGATGCCAAAGCAACAAATATTAAAATAGACTTAAAAGAAGCCGGCATCCGTGAAATTATCGTAACAGATAATGGTATCGGTATGAATAGAGAAGATGCTCCATTAGCTTTTCAAAGACATGCAACTAGTAAATTATATACCGATGATGACTTATGGAATATATCTTCCCTAGGTTTTAGAGGAGAGGCTCTTCCATCAATCGCCGCTGTATCAGATGTCATATTAAAAACATGTGATGGAGAAGTAGGAACAATGGTTCATATCAAAGGAGGTAAAATAGAGAAAGTAACAAATTCTGAAGCAAGAATAGGTACTCAAATAACCGTAACTAGTATGTTCTATAATACCCCTGCCAGACTAAAGCACTTAAGAAGTCCTTATGCCGAACTAGCAAATGTTGTCGAATATGTCAATAAAATGGCCTTATCATATCCAAGTATCAAGTTTAGACTAACTAATGACGATAAAGAAATCCTAAATACCGATGGTAGCGGTAATCAATTAAAAGTAATAAAATCAATCTATGGCTTGGATGTTGCTAAAAGAATGTTAGAGATAAAAAATGCCAATGATGACTATGAACTAGCAGGTTATATATCCCTACCTGAAGTAACAAGAGCAAATAGAAATCACATGACTATTCTTGTTAATAATAGAGTAATCAAAAATCAATATCTAAATAAAATAATTAATGATGCCTATTCTTCATTCAAAGAAGACACTCGTTATCCAATTGTTGTTATAAATATAAATGCCGATCCATCCCTAATCGATGTCAATATTCATCCATCCAAACAAGATATCAAGTTTAGTAATTTTGAAGATTTAAAAGTCCTAATCGAAGATACCATCATAAGTACTATTAAGAAGAAAATACTAATACCAAAGATAGAAACTAAAGAAGAGGGACCAGAAGTAACATATCGTAATTTAAGTTTAAATCTAGAAAGAAATAATATAGCACCGAAGGAAGAAGAGAAGACCTATTCAGATGAAGATAAAGAAAGACTAAATAATCTAGTTAACTTTGTTGAAGAACCAAATAACGAGTATGATAATGAAGAAGAAAAAGAAGATTATGCTGAAGAGATAGTTCATGACAAATTACCAGAGTTATATCCAATTGGACTAGCCTTAGGAACCTATATCGTTTGTGAAAATGAAAAAGGAATCTATCTAATTGACCAGCATGCTGCAGAAGAAAGAGTAAACTATGAACGAAATTATTACTTATTATCACATCCTAATAACGATATCATCTCTCCATTAGTACCAATAGTAATAACATTACCCAATAATGAATATATCAAAATAAAAGAAAATCTAAATATAATGGAAGAATTAAATTTTGAAATAGAAGAGTTTGGTATTAATTCCTTTAGAGTAATATCTCATCCAACCTGGGTACCTAAGGGTAGAGAAGAAGAAATAGTAAAAAGAATATTTGAAGAAATACTATCTAAAGGTAAAGACTTTACACTAGGAAAATTTAGAGATAACCTAGCTAAGTTAGTAAGTTGTAAAATGAGTGTCAAGGCTAATACTAGAATAACCAAAGAGGCCCAAGAAGAAATTATAAACAAATTAAGAAAGTGTAATAATCCCTATAATTGCCCTCATGGTAGACCAACGATAATTCATTTTACCATATATGAAATAGAAAAAATGTTTAAAAGAAGTGTTTAAGATACTTCAGAGCCTAAGGTCTCTTTCGTGTTATAGAAAGCCTAAGGTCTTTCTATAATAATTTAGAGCCTTAATAATAAGTCTCTAAATTAAAAATATGTTTGACATACACCATAGATTATGCTATTATAAGTGGCAAGTGGGGTGATATTATGTCATATGAAACAGATGTAATGAGAAATTTAACATTAGCCTTAAGAGAAAACAACAAAAATATCGAAGTACTAAAATATTTATCCTTAGAATTAAGAAGAGCTAATGAACTAAAAGAAATAGAACTAGGTTTAAGAAAAGTAGAAGATTATTCATTTAATCAAAATAACCAAAAGAAGAAGATAAAATAAAAATCTTCTTTTCTTTAAAAAGGAGGACAATATGCATAAAATAATTGTCATAACAGGACCGACAGCAGTAGGAAAAACAAAGTTAAGTATTGAACTAGCCAAAAAATATGATGGTGAAATAATAAATGCTGATGCCGTTCAAGTATATAAAGGATTAGATATAGGTAGTGCTAAAGTAACAGAAGAAGAAAAAGAAGGTATTCCTCATCACTTATTAGATTTTAAAGAAGTAACCGAAGAATATACCATCTATCACTATCAAAAAGATTGCCGTGAAAAAATAAAAGACATTCAAAGCAGAAATAAAACACCCATTCTAGTAGGAGGAACAGGCCTTTATATAAAAGCAGCCCTATATGATTACAAATTATCTGAAGAAAAAAGTACTAATACTTATGACAACTTAACTAATGAAGAACTATATGAAGAATTAAAAAAGTTAGATAAAGATATCATAATAGATAAAGACAATCGTCGTAGATTAATAAGAGCAATCAATTATTATAAAGAAAATAACGAATCAATAAATAAAAATAAAACCAATAAATTACTATATAATGTAATCTTTATTGGACTTACTACAGATAGACAAGTATTATATGATAAAATAAATAAAAGAGTAGATGAAATGATAAGTCAAGGCTTACTCGAAGAAGTAAAATCCTTCTACGACAAAGGTATAAAATTCAAGCCATTACTAAATGCTATTGGCTATCGTGAACTATATAATTATTTAGATGGTAATTGTACTAAAGAAGAAGCAATTGAAAAAATAAAACAAAACTCTAGACATTATGCTAAAAGACAGTATACCTTCTTTAATCATCAATTACCAGTAGTATGGTTTGAAACAGATTATAATAATTTTAACAATACCATAGAAAAAGTAGCTAGTTACATAGATAGTAACTAACTACTTTTATTCTTTTTCAATTAAAAATCTTTTAAGTTCACTAGGCTCTTTATCATTAATAATAATATCATAAATAAGATCAATAATAGGCATCTTAATCTTTTTATTTCTTAATAATTTCTTAATAGATTTAAGAGTATATAATCCCTCAATAGTAGTGCTTTCAATATATTTATTAATTTCTTCCTTACTTTTACCTTCACCAATAATTTTTCCTAAAGTATAATTTCTACTTTTAACAGAAGTACAAGTAAGTAAAAGATCTCCAAAACCTGCAAAAGAAAGAATAGTTTTTTTATTTCCACCAAGAGCCTTAATAAGTGCCTTAATATCATGTAGTGATTCAGTAATAAACATACTACTAGTAGATATAGGATATCCCATACCATCTAACATCCCTGAAGCAATAGCAATAACATTCTTAATAGCTCCGCAAATCTCTGTACCAACAATATCTCTAGTATGTCTTAACTTAACATAATCATTTTGCATATATTTTAATAAAACATCTCTAGCAGTATTACTTCTAGTAGCAAGAGTAAGACCAATAGGAACCTTATATACAATATCAACTGCAAAAGTACCACCAGAAATAATAGCAATATTATTAGTATTAATATTCTCTCTAACTACATCATATAAAAATCTACAAGTATTTTGTTCAATCCCCTTAGAAGCAATACAAATAACCTGTTTATTATTATAACATTTTTTTAACTCTTTACTAGTACTATCCAAAAACTTAGCCGGAATAGCAATTATAATAAGTTCAGCATTATCTACAACATCTTTCATATCAGTACTAATAATAATATCTTTAGGTATAGTAAAATCAACTTTATCACTTTTACCATTTTTGAGTAACATCTTTTTTTCTTCTTCACTATTAGTCCACATTTTAATTTTACATTTATTATTATAAAAAACACTAGCAAGTGCCATACCATAAGCACCAGTACCAATTATAGCAATATTCATTTAATTATCATCCTTTCATTAATCTTAATATCAAAATACCCACTAGGAGTTTCAAATACTTTTCTAACTCCTTTTTTAGGAAGTATAATTTTATTTTTAGGTAAATCTCTATAAAAGTACAAAATATTATTATCATTATCACACATAATAACATCAATATTCTCTTTCATAAAAAAAGTATGAATGCTATTACATTTATCAAATAAAAGAGCTTTATCAATATTTCTAGTAAACATAAATCCCTTTAATCTAGAAAAAAAACTTTTACATTCATATAAATCAATATCTTTATTATTATATAACAGCTTCATTCTACCACCTATAATAATTATATATATAAATAATTAAAATATCAAGTCAATTTTATTCACTTCCTTGATAAAAATAGTCATTTATGATAATATATAAGTGGAGGAAATAATATGGAAAATTATCAAGAAGTAAAAGTGGAAGAATATGTAAAAGAAGGTTTATTAAGTGGAAAATTAACTCCTATCGAAGCCGAAAAATTTGCTAGAATAATAGCAAGACAAGGAACATTAGGAGAAGAAGTAATATCATGGAGCGTAGATAGTTTAGGAAATGCTATTGAAGAGAAAAGAGATACTGTAAAAGTAGATTCTAAAACAAATAATTTAGGTTGGATTGTAACAAAAGCCGATGAACAAGGAAATCCAATTCTAGATAATAATGGACATATTAATCAGTGGATAATTGAAGACTCAACATTCACAAAGAAATATGAAATAGATCCTAATAATAATTTAATATTCAGACCAAAAGGTGGAGTTCAATTATTTGTTCAAATACCAGATAATATTATATTGGAACAATGGGGATCAAAAATGCAAATAGCTGAGGGAGGATATATTAATATTACTGATCCCAGTGATATGTATGGAATTTCTGAAAGAGATTTTACTGATACATATAGAAAAGTTTCAGCATCAAATAAAAATTTACATTAAAGAACATAGTAAAAAATACATGTTCTTTTTCTAATTTATTGATAAAAATAGTCATTTATGATAATATATATGTGGAGGAAATAGTATGAATAGAAAAGGGTTCACTCTAATAGAGTTATTAGCAGTAATAGTAATATTAGGAATAATATTGACATTTGCAGTGCCAAGTATAACAAATATATATAAAGAAAGTAAATTAAAAACAGAGGGAATGTTTTTAAATGAGTTATCCAAAAGCATAGATAGTTATGTAACATTAAATAGTGATAAGATAGCATTTAACGAAAAAAAGACCGCTACTAAAACAGAAAAAAATCAAAGCTCATCAGTAACAGTATATAAAGGTGAGATTTCTATCAAAGATTTAATAGATGACCAAATAATAGAAGAAAAAGATTATATAAATCCAGGTAATAAAGATGCTACATGTGATAAGGATAACAAAATAGTCGAAGTATATCGTGACTCTGATTATGTCTATTGTTATAAAGTAAATAAAAATAAATTAAATTGTCTAACTGCTGAATACAAAAACTCATTAGATAGTGATTATGCTATTGATACATGCATATGGAAATAGGAGAATAAAATGACAACAATAATAATACTATCAATAATATTTCTAGTAATTGATCAAATATCTAAAATATTAATAATTAAATTACTAGAACCTAATGAAGTAATAACTATTATAAAGAACTTTTTCTATATAATATATACTAACAATACTGGAGCAGCATTCAGTATTTTACTTGGTAAAAGAATTTTCTTAATAGTAGTAGCTATTTTTATAATAGGAATATTATTATATTATATTAAGAAAAATAAAGTAGATGGAAAATTAAATATCATAGCTTTCTCATTAATAATAGGAGGTTCACTTGGTAATTTAATTGATCGTATAATAAGAGGCTATGTTGTAGATTTCATATCTATAAAATTAGGAAGTTATAATTTTCCAATCTTTAATATAGCAGATACTCTAATTGTAGTAGGAGTATTTCTCTTACTAATAGGAAATACAGGAGGTAACAAAAATGATAATAGATGAAAACAATGTAGGTATTAGAATAGATAAATATTTAACTGATAATACTGAATACACTAGAAGTAAAATACAAAAAATGATTGATAATGGAAATATATTAGTAAATGGAAAAGAAGTAAAATCAAGTTATATATTAAAAGAAAATGATAAGATTGATATAGAAGAATATAATGAAGAAGTAGATATAGTACCAGAAAATATTCCTCTAGATATTTATTATGAAGATGATGATTTAATCGTCGTAAATAAACCAAGTGGTATGGTAGTTCATCCCGCTCCTGGTAATTATACAGGAACATTAGTAAATGCTCTAATGTATCATACTAATAATTTAAGTACTGTAAATACAAGTATTAGACCAGGAATAGTTCATAGAATAGATGCTGATACATCAGGATTATTATTAGTAGCTAAAAATGATAAAGCTCACAATATTTTAGCGGACGCCATTGCTAAAAAAGAAGTAGTAAGAGAATACATAGCCTTAGTAGAAGGCGTAATTCTTGAAGATACCGCTACTATTGATGCTCCGATCGGTCGCGATAAAAATAATCGAAAGAAAATGGCTGTAACCAGTGAAAATTCTAAAGATGCAGTAACTCATATCAGAGTATTAGAAAGATATAATACTGCCACTTTAATAAGATGTAAACTAGAAACAGGAAGAACTCATCAAATAAGAGTACATTTAAATTATATAGGCCATCCAGTCGTAAATGATCCCGTCTATGGTTATAAAAAATTAATAGATAAAGATTTTGGACAAATGTTACATGCTGAAAAATTAGGCTTTGTTCATCCAACAACAAAAGAGTATATGGAATTTACTGCTCCAGTACCAGAAAGATTTAAAGAAATATTAGAAATATATAAAAATAAATAAAATGAATAAAATTCTTCTTAAGTATTCATAATGAATATGAAAGGAGAATTTTTAATATGTCACGCCATAAAGTAGAAATAACTGGTGTGAATACTGCGAATATAAAAGTATTAACAAATGAAGAAATGTTAGAACTATTTAAAAAAATGAATGAAGGAGATCCCTTTGCTAGAGAAGACTTAATAAATGGTAATTTAAAATTAGTTTTAAGTATTTTAAGAAAATTTACTGGTAAAGTAGATAATCTTGATGACTTATTTCAAGTAGGATGTTTAGGTTTAGTAAAAGCAATTGACAACTTCAATACATCTTATGATGTAAAATTATCAACATATGCTTGCCCAATGATTGAAGGAGAAATAAAAAGATACTTAAGAGATAATAATACTCTTAGAATATCTCGAAGTATAAAAGACTTAGCCTATAAAACATTAAAACTAAAAGAAGAATTATCAGTTGGTGGAAAAGAACCTACTAATAAAGAAATAGCAGAAAAATTAAAAGTAACAGAATATGAAATATCTGTTGCTCTAGATTCCTTAAAAGAACCAGTAAGTATGTATGAACCAATATATAATGATGGAGGAGATACCATATATCTTTATGATCAAATAGCAGTAAAAGAAGATGAATATGGTTTAGATAATAGATTAGCACTAGATAGAGCAATGAAAAATTTAAAAAAAAGAGAACTAAATATCCTAAAAGACCGCTTTATAGTAGGTAAAACCCAAATGGAAATAGCGGAAGAATTAGGAATATCACAAGCCCAAATATCTCGTATTGAAAAAAATGCCATTAATACTATCAAGAAGAATATTAAATAAGCATATACTTAACTAGGTGATATAAATTGAGATTATCTGATTTACAAACAAAAGAAATAATAAATATGACAACAGGTAAAAGATTAGGTTTAATTATAGATGTTATCATAAATGCCGAAGGAAATATAAAGTCTCTTATTTTAGAGGAAAAAAAGATGAAAAGATTATCAAGCCGTGAAGAATATGAATTAGATTGGAAACAAATAGCCAAAATAGGAGATGACATAATACTAGTAAAAGATAAATATGCTGAATAAAGCCTTGTTAAAAAATAATATTTATATTATAATTAACTTAAGGTGATATAAGTATGAATAGAAAAGGATTTACCCTAATAGAACTATTAGCTGTAATAATATTAATTGCTTTAATAGCAGTTCTCATAGTACCAAATATAATAGATACAATGACCAAAAGTAAAGAAGCATCATATCAACTACTAGTAAAAAACATTGTAACATCTGCTAAAACATATTATGAAGAGTGTGAATATGGTGATTTGTCAAATAGAACTAAATATGGAAGTTATGCTTGTAAAATAAATAATAATACTATAGCAACAACTTTAGGAACACTTGCTAATACTGGTATGCTTACCGTATCAGACGTTGATCCTAACAATAAAGATAAAAAAGTAGTATTAGATCCTAGAGATACAACAAAAGATATGAGTGCTTGTCAAATAACAATAACTAAAGTAAAATCAAATATAAAAGATGATAATGGAATTACTTCTAATAAGGTAACATACAAAGTAGAAGCATCTTCTGGTAATAACTGTCCAACAACAGAAGAATATAAAAAATAAGAAGGAGAATAATTATGCAGTTAGTAGGAAATAAATGGGATGAAATATTAGAAGAAGAATATCATAAAGATTATTTTAAGAAAATAGTATTATATATAAATAAAGCATATAAAGAAAGACCAATCTATCCACCCAAAAGTTATATATTAAGAGCACTATCATTAACTGACTATGATGATGTCAAAGTAGTAATACTAGGGCAAGATCCATATCATGGAACAGGAGAGGCTAATGGGTTAGCCTTTGCAGTAAATCCTGGTGTTAAATTGCCACCATCTCTAAAAAATATATATAAAGAATTAAAAGATGATTTAAATATTCCTATATCTGATAAAGGTGATTTAACATGTTGGGCTAAAGAAGGAGTATTATTATTAAACTCTGTTTTAACTGTAGAAAAAGATAAGCCAGCCTCTCATAAAAATTTAGGTTGGGAAAACTTTACTGATGCTATCATCAAAAAGATAAATGAAAAAGATACGCCAGTAGTATTTATTCTATGGGGAAATTTTGCTAAAAGTAAAAAGAGTTTAATAACCAATCCTAAACATTTAGTTTTAGAATCTTCTCATCCATCCCCATTTTCATGTAATTATGGTTTCTTTGGTAGTAGACCATTTTCTAAAACAAATAAATTCTTAAAAGAACATAATCTAAAAGAAATAGATTTTACTGTAAGATAGTATAAAAGAGTAAAATATAGGTACCATATTATTGGTGATAATGTGTACTATATAAACTCTTTTTTCTTATATTCATTACTAGGCTTTATAATAGAAAGCACTCTTTTTAAAAATACCATTTTAAAACCAAGCGGTGTTTTAGTAGGCCCCATAACCTTAGTATATGGAGTAGGAGGCTTATCTTTATTATTAATAAATAAATATATATTAAATAAAATTCATACCAATAAAATAATAAAATTAATAATATCATTTATATTATATACCATAGCATTTACCTTAGTAGAATTCACTTGTGGTCATTTATGTCATTTAATATTTGGAATAGATATGTGGAACTATACTAGTAAAAAATATAATATTGGAAAATATATATGTTTAGAATATATGCCTATATGGGGACTATATGGTCTAACAATAACATATATATTAAAACCATTTCTAGATAAAATAATAAAACAAATACCTAGAGAAGTAACCTATCTATTCATAATACTTCTTTCTCTAGATTTAATAATAACTATATTAACAAAATAAAAAGATTATAACTTAAAATCGTCATAATCATCATCATTCATATCTTTTCTATCAAAGAAAAGTTTTTCTTTATATTTACCAAAAGTAGCAATTATATTACTAGGAAATTTTTTTAATAAAGAATTATAAATAGTAATATTATCATTATAATATTCTATAGCATTATCTATTTTAATATCAATATCATCAATTTGTTTAGTTATCTTTTTAATTTCATTACTATTATCAATATCATTATATTCTGTTCTTAATTCATTAAGTTCATTTGAAGCTCTAGTAAGAATTCTATATAATTCAAAATTACCAATCTTTCTACTTCTAAGCTTAACAATTTCTCCAAATATTTCTTTCTCACTCTTAATATTACCTTTTATAATAGGAATACTCTTATTAATTAAATCATATTTATTTCTCAAATAAGTATCAATCATACTTTCAACTTCGTTAATTCTAATAATATATTCTTGAAATTTATTATATATAGTAGCATAAAAAACAGCTATAGCACAAGCAAGAACAATAATAATAAAAATACAAATCATTAAGCCTTCCATAAACTCACATCCTAAACAAATTATATCAAAATAATATAAATTTTTCAATATCAAAAATAGATAAAGAAAAAATAATACAAATATCGTATTATTTATGTAAAGTCTTTAATAAAATTAATTGATTCATCAAAAGTAACAAAATCAAGATAAATCATAAGTATTAAGTACCATTCTCCAGTAGTAGGATTAGATACAATAATATGGTCTCTTCCTGATTGTTCAACAATTCCCTCAAAAACCCTATCTTGCCATTTCTCAGATCCAGGAACAGTAACATGGAATTTAGCTTTTTTACCTCTATTCAATCTAAGAATATTCTCAATATAAGATTGTTCTGACGTAATAGGGTTAACAGTGGTTTGCGATTGCTCATAACTTGGAACAGATTGCTGATTAGGAATAGTATTATTATTAAGTCCTACTCCTGGAAAAACCGGATTTTGATAATATCCATTATTCATAATATCACCCTTTCTATTAATATATATGAATAAATTTTTACACTATAACCAAAAAATATGTCAAGTATAAATTGGTTACTTTACAATAAAAGAAAATCTAATTATAATAAAAATGAGGTGAAATGAAGTGAAAATAAAGATAGGACTTTCTAATAGACATGTTCATTTAACTAATGAAGATGTAGAAATATTATTTGGTAAAGGATATAAATTAACTCCAAGAAATTATTTATATCAACCAGGACAATTCGCTACTGAAGAAACAGTAACTCTAAAAACAAATAAAAATATTAAGGAACATGTTAGAATAGTAGGACCAACTAGAAGTTATACCCAAGTAGAAGTACTAGAGGAAGATAAAGAATATTTTGGGATAAATCCTCCTGTAAGAAATTCCAAAGACTTAGAAAATTCTGAAACAATGACTATAATAGGTCCAAAAGGAGAAATAACAAAAGAAAATATATGTATAATTGCTAATAGACATATCCATATTAATACTAGAGATAAAGGAAAATTAAAAGAAGACGATATTGTCACAGTAGAAGTAAACTCTACCATCTTAGATAATGTCCATATAAAAATTGATGATTCATTCAAGACAGAATTACATATCAATAAAGATGATGCAATAAAACATAATATAACAAATGAAAGTGTGGCTATATTAAAGGAGGATTAAAATGTTCTCACAAATAAAAAAAATAACCAAAATGGCAAAGAAAGAAGTAATTAATAAAGTAATTACTTCTCTTTTTATTCAAGGATTAGCCTTAGTAATACCAGTATTTTGGAGTAAAACAATAACAGAAGTAACAGATGCAAATTATAAAGTAGGATATTATTTAATAATTATAACTTTATTACTATCTTTATTCTATTACTTATGGTCTTATCTAAATCAGAAAACATGGTATACATTATATAACAAAATATATATAGAATATACCAATGCTACTATATCAGAAACCAAAAACATAAATAAAATAAATCTAGGAGAATATACCAATATACTTAATAATGATATAGATATAATATGTAATTTTTTATGTAACTTAGTAACTAGAATACTTCAAATAATAGAATTCTTTATCATATATGCCTACTTTATAAGTTTTAACTTTCCCATATTCATATCAACAGTGATAGTATCAATATTAATGTTAATAATATATATAAAGGCTGGAAGTTTAGTTCAAAAACTAAATATAAAAAGAAAATCAACACTGGATAATAAAACCATCATGTTACATAAATTATATTCTTCATTAGCTAATAAAAAGAATAATATAAATAGTATAATGAATCTATTCAATAAAGATAATAAATCATATCTAAAATATAATCATAAATATAATGTAATAATACAAGGAATAATATATTTAGTACTAGGAATAATAGAAGTATCTAGATATGCTATAATATTTTATGCTATTTACTTAGTAAGTATAGGAAATATAGAAATAGGTACAATATTATTAATATATAGTTATTATGATAAAATATTAACAAACTTTGAAGTATTAGGAACAATAACTGCTGATTACCAAAGTTTTAATGTATCATTAAATAGATTAAATAAAGTAACAATGAGAGAAGTAATTGCCAAATAAAAACAACTATGATAAAATTATAGTCGTGATGTAAATGAAAAATATATTAATAAAAATAATAAAAAAATATCAAAGTATTCCCTTTAAATCTCATGATAGTTGTAAATTTATACCAACATGTTCTAACTATATGATTGAAGCACTAGAAGAACATGGTCTAATAAAAGGTTTATTTTTAGGAACAAAAAGATTATTAAGATGTAACCCTTTTACCAATGAAAAATATACTTATGATCCAGTACCAAAGAAAAAAACAAACTATAAATAGTTTGCTTGAATATCATATGGCAGGGGATGAGAGAATCGAACTCCCAACAGTGGTTTTGGAGACCATTATTATACCATTTAACTAATCCCCTAATAATTGGTACAACTAAATGATATCATAATTTAAAACATTTGTAAACAAAAATAATAAAAAAAATATAAATAGTTAAGAGCTATTTATATTCAATATTAATCATTTTAGCATGTACTGCAACTCTTTTAGTACCAGTATTATCACAAGTAGATAAAGTAAGAATTTTATCATTTTCACTGACATCAATACCAAAGTTATATATACTTCTACTTTTTAGAGTAGATAAAAATTTACTATAAGGTTCAGATTTAAAATTAGTTTTTAAATAATAAGTTTGTGGATCAACAGTATATATAGAAAAAACTTTCCAAACACTATTTGAAGTAGGAGTAGATATTTTAATATAATAATTACTACTATTACTTAGATAGCTATTATATAACATGTTAGGAATAGAACCAAACATTGTTTTATTATTCATATTATGTCCATATATAATAGTATTTTTACCGAAGTCTTTAAAATTAACACGATAATCAGCAAAAATCCATCCACCTTGATTAGCAGTCTTATTAAAGGCATGCGATAAGTAATAGTTATTATCAGATGCTTGTACAACTGGATAATTAACTTTTGTACCTTCAACTTTAATCCAGCCAACAGTGTCAGGGTTCTTTTTTAAAAGTTCATTAAAGTCAACATTCATAAAAGGAACATTCATATAATCCCAATAGTCATTTGGATAATAAACATTAGTGTTATTATTGCTTGTTTCTTCAGTATTAGGAGTCTCTGGCTCAGTAGGCTGAGTTTGTTCTTCTTTTTTAGTTTCTTTTTCAATCATTTCGGTAGAATTAATTATTTGTTCAGATAAATATTTGATTTTTAATCCTTGTACATACCATCTGCTAAATAAAAATACACAAATTAAATATACACTAAGTGAAGTACCAATAATTGCCCAAGATAACTTTTTGTTTTCGCTATTCTTAACAGTGGCTCTTTTTTTCTTACTAAATATAAATGATATTCCAATTATAAAATACTCAGGAATAAATATAACTATATTAAAAAGACCAATCAAAAAGTATTTAATAAATTTAATAGTATATAGAAAGATAGATTTAATGCCTGATATAAAATAACTAAAAAAAGCCATAATTATCTCTCCTTCCTATTCTTTAACATAATTATAACACATAAAACTAAAAAAATATATTATTATTGTAATTATAATGAAAATATTGTATAATACATTTGAAACGAGGTTATATAAATATGAATGATATAAAGGTAGGAGATAGACTAGAAATACATTGTTACAAACATAATGGAAAATTACATAGACAGTGGGATGAAGCAGTAGTACTAGAAATAAAAGACGACTATATTGTTTTTGGCAATAATAAAACAACAGTAGTAGATTCAGATGGAAGAGTATGGAAAACAAAGGAACCAGCAATAATGTTCTTTTATAAAGATAGATGGTTCAATATAATAGGGCAATTAAAAGATTATGGAATATATTTTTACTGTAACATAGCAACACCATATATAATTGATGAAAAAGTAATAAAATACATAGACTATGATTTAGATTTAAGAGTTTTCCCAAATGGAAGTTTTAAAATACTAGATCGAATGGAATATCGTTATCACAAAAAGCAAATGCATTATTCCAGCAGATTAGATTTTATATTAAAATATGAATTGGGTAATCTAATTGACATGGTAAGAGCTAAAGAAGCACCATTTAATAAAAAAACAATAGAGATGTATCATCAAAAGTATGTTGAATTGGTAGAAAATAATAAAAAATAACAATAAATGAGATTAATATTTAGACTTACAATCAAAAAAATCAAAAAAATTCAAAAAAGACTTTACAAGTTGGTAATTAAGTG